>Ga0224523_1000635_pt1 | contig 17139 bp, 10 predicted proteins | sample CFST50metaG_FD_182732 | JGI IMG/M metagenome (GOLD analysis project Ga0224523, IMG submission 182732) | Peat soil microbial communities from Stordalen Mire, Sweden - C.F.S.T50 | ecosystem: Environmental > Terrestrial > Soil > Wetlands > Peat | place: Sweden: Norrbotten County, Stordalen Mire...
CGATAACCAATGGAGGTACGAACTCGGGAGCAGCTTTATCAGGGTCATCGATCATTGTATCGGATGGAGTATCGATCATACAGGGAGCCAAGGGAACTACTACTACAGTGCTTCATGGAGATGCAGGAGGGGTCCCGACTTACGGTCAGGTTGTAACTGCAGATATTGCTAATGATGCAATAACAACGATCAAAATCCTTGACGGTAATGTTACTACTACTAAACTTGCAGATAATGCAGTAACGACAATTAAAATATCAGATGCAAATGTAACCGTATCAAAACTTGGGACTTCAGGTGTTCCGGATGCAAACAGAGTTTATACCACAAATGCAACAGGGGTACCCACTTTGATACCAATATCAACCTTTACTTACAGTAATTTATTAAATGGTGAGATATATATAGGAGATGCCTTAAATACAGCTGTAGGCCGAACGATGAGTGGTGATGCAACAATAAGCAATCTTGGAGTATTGCTAATATCTAATGATGCAATAACATCAGCAAAGATATTAGATGGAACAATTGTAAATGCTGATGTAGATGGAGCAGCGGCTATTGCAGGGACTAAGATTAATCCAAACTTTGGTATTCAAAATGTATCGACTACAGGAGGAGTAACGGCAGGAAGCTTTACAGGTCCGCTGACAGGTAATGTAACAGGCAATCTGCTAGGAGATGTAACTGGTAATGTTACCGGCAACATTACAGGCAATGCCGGAACAGCGACGAAGCTATCTCCGGGGAATACTATAAACGGGGTTCTCTTTGACGGTTCGTCAGCAATTGTGATAACGGCAGCAGCAGGTACGCTTACAGGCAATACGTTAAATGCAGGAGTAGTAAACTCATCATTAACCTCAGTAGGGACACTGGGCACATTGGCAGTTACGGGAGGAATAACGGCAGGAAGCTTTACAGGTCCGCTGACGGGTAATGTAACAGGCAATCTGCTAGGAGATGTAACTGGTAATGTTACCGGCAACTTGACCGGGAATGTAACCGGCAACATTACAGGCAATGCAGCAACAGCGACTAACATTGCAAGCGGAGCAAATGGATCAATCCCATATCAGACAGGTACCAGCACCACATCATTTCTAGCGGCGGGTTCCGCTGGTCAGATACTGAGAAGCAATGGCGCCGCCGCTCCAGTATGGTCAACTGCGAACACGTATCAGCAAGAACCAGGTGCCCCGGCAGGTATAAGTAATACAACGGATTTAATGCTGGGTCTTGCTCAACCGTTCACTCCGGTGTCAAGTGGTAAAGTCATGATAATTATTTCAGGAAATATAACCAATAATACAGCCAACGATGGTGGTCAGGTTCAGATAAGATATGGAACAGGTGTTGCCCCTTCCAATGGAGATCCTTTAAGCGGAACGGCTGCAGGCGGAGTTGTTAGGATGAGCAATGTCGGAGCAACGGCGTCAACGGAATATCCATTTACAACAAATGCCGTTGTTACATTAACTCCAGGGACGCTATATTGGATAGACCTTAGTTTAGCAGCAATTACCGGAGGCACTTCAAATGTTGACGAACTAAGTGTTTCAATTGTTGAACTGTAATATTGCTGATTAAAAGTTATTTTAAAATGAAACCATATTTTATGAAAAACTTTCAATTTGTTATCCTGATATTTTTATCCATCTCTCTTCAGGCTCAGCAAAAACCTGCTTCAGCACCTGCAAAGCCACAGGTAGAAATAAAGCTTACAAACGGGGTTGATTCTTCCCAGTACATCCTCGGAGCTTACCTGGGCCAGTACCTCAATGCAAACGGGATAGCAATTACAAAACCCGATCTCTTCATCAAGGGAATGGATGATGTGCTTACAAATAAAAAGCTGCTGGTCAGTGCCGACTCCATACCGAAACGGATGAACGAGTACATGAATCAGATGGTGATGGAACGCAACAGGGCGCTTGAAAAACAACTCTTTACAAATGTTAAAGGACAGCCGGGGATCGGCAACCTGCCGGACGGTGTATGCTATGCAATAGTAAAAGCCGGCACAGGATCACGACCACTGCTGACTGATTCAGTTTCAATTCATGTTAAGGGATATCTTCCGGAAGGTAAAATATTTGAAGACACTTATACCGGTAACAAGCCATTCAGAACCACCCCGGCAACACTTATACCGGGACTGAAAGAGACCCTTCAGATAATGCCTGCAGGTTCCTTATGGCGGATCTATATCCCTTCAGCCCTGGCTTATGGCGAAAAAGGAATTTCAGGAGTCATCCCTCCATATTCGGCGGTGGTATTTGATATTGAATTATTAAATATTATTAAGTAGAAAGGCGAAAGGATAGAAAAGTTAAGGAAGTAATACAGAATGATCAGCAACCGGAATAAAATATTATCACGAGTTGGAGAAGGAGTTCTGCACTTTGGCAGGAAGCCTCTGACCATCTGTACCGGCTTACTGTTAATTATTTCACAGTACCTTCCGGCCCAGGTTATTAATAATTACGGGGCCCAGGTAAATATCACTTCCGGAATTTATATTACTTCAAAAGATGCAGAGAATAACTCCGGCGGTATAATCTTAAACAATGGGAACCTATACCTTTCAGGTAGTTATTCAAACAATGCCACAACAGATGGGAATGGCATTTACCAGCTTGGAGGTAACTGGACCAATACTTCTATTTTTATACCGGGCAGCAGTACTGTCATATTCAACGGATCAGACAACCAGACAATTACAAAAACAGGAGGAGAAACTTTTTATAATCTTTCAGTTCAGAACACGGGCGCAGCATCGCTTAAATATCTCGGACTTGCCAGTAACGTCTCAATACTAGGTACACTTACCATGTCGCTCGGAAATATTGATGCAGGGTCGTACCTTTTATACCTGGTTAACCCGCTTGCAGCGGCTCTTAATTATGCATCAACAACTGGCAGCAGGGTACTCGGAAAATTTGAAAGAGGAGTCGGTGAACAAGCTAATTACCTATTCCCTCTGGGGACTGCTTCGTATTATAACCCTGCAAACTTAAAAGTAAATCTTCTAACATCCTCAGGCTCTATTCTTTCCCAGTTCTTTGCTTCGGATCCCGGAAGTACGGGACTTCCTGTTATAGACTTGTCTGTTCCGGCAGATTCGGTAGTTGAAATTTATAAAGCTTTTTCACATGGATACTGGAGAATGACGCCCAACAGTTTTTTAAGTTCAGATTTCAACATTAATCTCGATGCTGCTGGATTTTTCCCTGACACTGTACGCGACGTAACTCGTATAATTAAACGTCTGACTACCGGACCCGGACCCTGGACTCTTGACGGAACTCATAAGAATGCTATCGGCACTGTAGTTTACAGGAATAACCTTACAGGCGATCTCGATGCTGGCGGAACCGAATTTGCACTTGGACGGGAACGGCCCAGGATAACAGCTCAACCTGTCAATGATACTCTGTGCGAAGGAAAGACTGCAACCTTTACAGTGACTGCAACAGGAGCAAATCCATTAACCTACAGATGGTATAAAAACGGAACACTGATCACCAACGGTCCGCATTACAGCGGTAACAGAACAGCCACTCTTAAAATACTTAATATTGCCCTGAGTGATGCAGATATTTATTATTGTATAGTTTCTGACAGGTACAAGAATACTATCCAAAGCAGTTCTGCACAGCTTATTGTCATGAAAATTCCTGTTGCAACGATCACAAATGCCATCCAGTTAAATGCATGCTCCAACATTGCATTCACCAACATGGTTCTCGGGTTCAGTAAGTATGATCCTGGATCAAGATTTGACTGGACGCGAAATAATCCGACAGGTATTACTTCATCTATTTCATTGTCTGGCACTTATTATAGCATTGGCGATTTCATTTCAGGCTCTTTCGATAATAGCAAAGACGTACCAGTAACTGTAACTTTCACAATTCTGCCAGTAGGTCCAGGACCGACTACCTGCCCGGGAAACCCGGTTACGGCGACAATTACAGTCAACCCTCATCCTCGCGCCACGCCGATAAATCACCTGCCTGCAATATGCGATAACGCATCTACGGATATCGAACTGAGAACAGCAACTACCATGACACAGGGCGTCATTGACTATGATTATACAGTGACCAAATCTGGTTCGTCAGTGACAGGTAATACTGCTTCTGCAACTAACCGTGCGGAATATTACCATATTTCATATCTGTACCAGAACAGTTCAGATACTGTCCAGTCTGTTTCTTATCATATAATTCCTAAGAACACGGCATCTGGATGTCTCCCGGGAGACACCGTTGTTGTAAAAGTTAATATTCATCCTTATCCCATTAAGGCAATAACAATCACACATTATCCGCCATGTGAAAACGGGTCTGATGCTGCAATCCTCGTGACTACCAATAAGGGTGCGGGATCTTATTATCTGAATTGGGTTGGTCCTGCCGGCTATTCGTTCCAAGGTTGGAATCTTAATTATCATGCAGGTTTAAGAAGCGGGATGTATGATATTGATGCAACCGATAGTCTCGGCTGCACCACTTTTAATGCAGATGCTATAACAATACCTGCAGGTGCTAAGATCGATCCGATTATCACTGTTGCAGCCAAACTACCGCCTAGTCCGGGTTACGGAACCTCCTGCTGGTATGGCAATGACGGTAAAATATCTGTTAAGGAAGGCGTTACCTCAGGTGTTCCTCCATTTGATTACAAGATATTCCATAATGGTACTGTTGTTGTTGATAGTGTTTTTTCCAATTATAATATAATACATAATTACAGTAATCTGGCATCAGGAAATTATGTACTAAAAATCACGGATTTTAATGGATGTAAAGACTCCATCGATGCCGATATCATTCCTCCCGATACCATAAAGATTAATTTCAGTACAACTCACATTGTATCATGCAAAGGATACAATGACGGTTCCATCAAGGCTTCAGTGACTGGCGGTAACGGCATTTTCAGCGGGAATTATACGTACAAGTGGACAACCATTGATGGAAGTTTCAGCGGACCCGACAACCTTGACAATATTATAAATTTAACAGCCGGGACATATACTCTGACTGTCACTGACGAGATGTTCTGCACTATAGCTAAAAGCTTCACTCTGACTGAACCGACAGGGATGATACTGGCTGACTCCGTGCGTTCATACACTCCGGATCATGCATATAACATTTCATGTGCAGGCGGGAATACCGGAAGCATCGATATAACAGTCACCGGAGGGACTCTGCCATATAGCTATTTCTGGACTGACTCAGCATCATATACTGCCACAACCCATAATATCAGCCATCTTATTGCAGGAACCTATGTTTGCAAAATCACTGATGCGAACGGGTGCGTTCTTAAATTACCACCACTTTCAACATTACCCTCATTTGGTCTGACTGAACCTCTGCCGCTTAGCATAACTGGTATCGAGTCGGATTATAGTGGAAAAAATATCAAATGCAACAAAGACAATTCAGGGTCAATCAGCATAACCGTTACAGGGGGCAGCGGCAGTGGATATATCTATAACTGGAGCACATCCAACGGCTCCGGCATTGTACCTGGAGCGAAAGACCAGACAGCATTAACTGCAGGCACATATACACTTGATGTAACTGATGCATATGGCTGCCTTATTCATAAGGTCTATGTCCTTACAGAACCACAGAAATTACTGACGAGTCCGGTTGCAACCGATATTACATGCACTGCACCTCTGTTTAATAATGGTTCGATTGACCTTACAGTATCCGGAGGCATTTTTCCATACACATACCTGTGGTCGCCAGGCGGAGAGACAACTAAAGACATCTCAGGACTGACCCAGGGAAATTATGGTGTTACAGTTATTGATGCAAACGGATGTGTGAAGAATGATAGTGTAATAATAAATAATCCGCTTCCTGTTTTGTATACTAAAACTTTATCCCGCCACAATGGGTTTAATATAAGCTGCAACGGGATGTCTTCGCCTGATGGATCAATAAATATTACACCTACCCAGGGAGCAGCGCCGTATTCATTTACATGGACATATCCGGACTTGTCGACCAGAACATCTCAGAATATCACTGGAGTCGGGGCTGGAGATTATTACCTTGAAATAGTCGATTCCAAATACTGCAAGGCAACCGAAACTATTTCTCTTTCCGAGCCAGGTAAGCTTTATATGATGATCGACACTTCGCAGAGTAACGCTGGCTCATATAGCATCAACTGCGCCGGAGGAAAAACAGGTTCAATCGACATTACTCCGGTTCACGCTGTTGGTTCTGTCGGGTACCTATGGCAAGATGGTTCGACTTCAAAGACCAGGACAGATATTCCCGCAGGTATTTACAAAGTCGCTATTACTGATTCCAATGGTTGCAGCACAGATTCAACCATTAAACTCACAGAACCTGATTCGCTTAAGCTCTCCTTCTCGGTTTCTGAACCATGGTGTCCCGACAAACCTGACGGTGCAATCGGTACGACAGTTACAGGAGGGGTAGTCGGTACAGATTATACTTACAAATGGTCCCCCGATGGGTCGACAGGGAATAGTCTTGCAAATATTCTTCCTGGCATATACAGGCTGACAGTGACAGATCTGAATAATTGTGTAATAAGTAAATCTATCGATCTTAAGCCGCAACAGGAGAGCTGCCTTGTCATTCCAAATGCAATTTCTCCCAATGGTGACCTGATAAATGATGTCTGGAATATAGGGTATATTGAACTCTATCCGAATGTCGAAATAATGATCTTCAACAGATGGGGCGAAACTTTATGGAGATCGGCGAGAGGATATCCTGATCCATGGGATGGCACAAGCAACGGAGCTGCTCTGCCGATAGATTCATACCATTATATTATAGACCTGCATAATGGACGTAAACCGATTGTCGGCAATGTGACAATAGTAAGATGAAAAGAGCAGTATACATATTATTGTTTTTACTGGCCTGCAATTTTGCTTCCGGGCAGCAGCTGCCAATATTCAGCCAGTATCTTTACAACAAGTTCCTGATCAACCCGGCTGTTGCAGGAAGTGACGGTTATACCAGCTTCAACCTGACAGCTAGGGAGCAGTGGGTAGGGTATTACGGAGCCCCGCAAACATTTTCTTTCAGCGGACAGGGAAGGATCTTAAAGCGTGGTTTGAAATTCAAGCATGCGGGAGGAGGCAGACAAATTTACAGGCCAAAGTCTGACGGGAGGGTTGGTCTTGGCGGCTTCGTATTCAGTGATAAAAACGGGATAGTTCAGAGAACGGGATTCCAGTTTTCGTATTCATATCACTTGTGGCTTCGAAATTCGACACAGCTATCGATGGGGTTGGCTTTTACAGGCTATCACTTCAAAATAGATGAAAAAGCGATCAATTTCGAAGATATGGCAAATGAACCGTGGATGAATAATGATCTCCGGCGTGGAATTTTTGTACCTGATGCTACCTGCGGAGTGTACCTTCTCAATTCCAGGTACAGTGTCGGATTTTCTGCCGACCAACTCTTTGAAGCTTCATTGAAGGTGGGAGATTATGCCTATAAGAATTATAAGCTTGACCGCCATTATTACCTTTTCGGATCATATTACCTTGAGCTCAACAATTATGTAGACCTTGAGCCATCGCTTCTTTGTGTTATGTCGGAGCAGCTTAAGCCACAGGCTGATATTGGGATTACATATATTTATAAGCAGGCATTCTGGACAGGGCTTGCCTACCGGACCAGTGGAGCTATAATCGCGAATGTGGGAGTCAAATACCAGAACCTGTTTATTGGCTACGCTTTCGATTTCACAATGCAGGAGATACAACGTATAACATACGGAACCCACGAAATAACCATGGCAGTAAAGTTCGGAGACAGTTCAAGGAAATACAGGTGGCTTGACAGGTACTAATTTTCCTTCTTTTTTAATACATAAACTAGTGAACTATTCCTGTATTTTCGGAAGAGTGACAATACCATAAACCATACTCCTGTAATCAGCCCTCTGATAAAGTGAAGCGCTGACCCTCTGTATTTCTCACTAAGCATTGAAATATAAATTACATCCAGGGGAAGGCTCCGGACAGATATTATAGCGAAACCATTTTTCTCAGCAAACAGTTTGAAAGTCTCAGGCGTAAAATGCCACAGATGCCTGGGTACATCATACGCGGCCCAGAATTCATTGTAGTGCCGGGCATCAAAAGAGCTATAGTTTGGCAATGCTACAAGACAGACTCCATCCTGCTTAAGCAATCGTCCTATTTCGGAGGCGTAAACAAAAGGATCCTGAAAATGTTCCAATACATGCCAAAGGGTAATTGCATCAAATGAATCAGGAGGCAATAGGCTGAGGCTTTCAGGAGGAAGTACATCAAGCCCGAACTTGGCTATCGAAAAAGCACGTGCTTTTTCATTGATCTCTATCCCTTTCACATTCCATCCTCTTGTTTTCATTGTTGAAAGAAAATAGCCTGTTCCGCTGCCGATATCAAGTATATTTCCATTTTTCAAACCGGTCTTCCCATAGACCATTTTTCTCTTCTTTCTCAACATGAATTCTCTGGCGATCCTGTATAAAGAAGCAGAAAATCCACCGGCAGAATCATTATGCGAAATGTATTCGGCTGACTCGTAGTAACGATCTATTTCAGAACTATCAGGATGATCCCGGGTAAATAATAATCCGCAACCGGAGCACTGCGTCAATGCAAATTTTTCTCCGGTAAGGAAGTGATCAGTGACATATAACCGGTCCCTGATATCTTCAGAATTGCAGAGTGGACACTTATCGTAATGGACCATATGAGAAAGTGTTATTTTTTTCTGATCCTGATTACCACATATCCTGCTATTAGAAGGATAAAGATGAACGAACTTGCAAGTGAAACATTATTCGCTGTATAATACGAAGATGGTTTGAAGGTGAATCTTATTTCATGATCGCCTCCCGGGACGATCATAGCCCTCAGAACATAATTGGCCCTGAAGTATTTTGACTCCTTCCCGTCGACATAACACTTCCATCCTTCGGGGTAATATATTTCTGAAAAGAGAGCTAGCTTTTCTGATCTGGCCGAGGATTTGTAAACCAGCTCATTAGGTTCATAAGTCAGGAGCTTGATATTATCTCCCTCTTCCGTGGGATATACAGATTTAGTCACCTGGTCATGGAAACGCTTGTCAATGACGGCTGCTTTTGAAGGATCAGTTCTTCCGGTCATCGAAAGCTCCATGTCAGCATTCTCGACAATTTCAGGCTTTTCTACAAACCAGGCATTGCCGAGAGCTTTTGGGTTAACAATAGGAGGTGCATCCGGATTAAAAATAATATACTTTGTATTCAGCATGTTGAGAGTATACGTTTTGTCAAATACCGGTAAAATATCATCAAGTGTTTTGGCATTTCCTCCGACAGAATTGAACATATTCATGTCCCCCGTTATGGCAGAATCAATAAGTTCCTGGTATCTCTTTATTTTGGCTCCGTTGTACCCGCCTATTGATTTATGAAAATATGAAGTGGGTGAGTTATCATTGAAAGTTGAAACTAAGTGGTTCCATACCCTGAAATATGAAGGATCTTTTAAAATATATGAATCGGCTGCAGTCGGAGTAAAATATTTGTTATTTGCTGTCTGGTTCTGGAAGTTGTCGGAGTTAAGATATCTCCTGTCGACACTCCATAAATCGAAAAGAATCAGAACCCCGACTAATGCAACAGCATATTCCTTGCGAAGCTTGTCGTACATGAACATCATAATTACTCCGGATGCCAGAATGATGAAGACAAGAGACCTGAAGGCATCACTTTCAAGCAAATGTTTCCTATCTGCTACAAGGGCACTTCTGAGCCAATCCGGATATTGGCTTTCGTACGGATTAAGGAACGAACCTGCAAATCCGGGGATCAGCATTATTAAAAGAACAACCCCTCCAGTAATCCCGGCAGCTGTTGCCACTGCTTTAAGAAAATCTTTTTTAGGGGTCTCTGATTTGAAAATATCCCTCAGGGCAAGAACTCCGAGAAGTGGAATACAGAATTGCGAGATTATAAGGATAAAAGTTACGGATCTGAATTTATTATAACCGGGGAAGTAATCAATAAAGAGATTAGTCAGGGGCATAAAATTCTTGCCCCAGGCAAGCATTACCGACAGTAAAGTTGCAGCAAGAAGCCACCATTTCTCAGGGCCTTTGACAATTATTAAACCAAGCACAAAAAGAAAGAAAATAATTGCCCCTACATAATGAGGACCAGCGGTGACCGGCTGAGTACCCCAATATTTTGAAGTCTGATTGATTGCCTGTCCATTCCCATTTTGTCTCAGAGCCTTAAATGTCTCTGAATTACGATCAAATGGTTCACTTGATCCTCCTTTGAAATCGGGAATCAGCAGGTTCATTGTCTCGCCAACACCATAGCTCCAGTAAGTAATATAATCACGGTCGAGACCTGATGATTTATTGGCAGCAGGAGCTGTGAGCTCTGATTTGCTTCTTGTTGAATATTTGCCATATTCATATGTAGTGTAAAGAAATGCGAAGTTGATTCCGATGGCGATGATAAAAGGAACAATCAGGATTGCTGATGTTTTTAAAAATTTCATAATGGTTTTTTCCCTTATCGCGAAGATAAATTCGGTTACGCCAAATACAAGAAGACATATCAGAGAGTAATATGCCATCTGCGGATGAATTGCTACTATTTCGAGGGTAAGAAAAAATGCTGTAAGCAAAGCTCCCTTAACAGCATCCCGCCTGTAAGCGTACCAGACACTTCCGATCATCGGAGCCATATACGCGAGTGCTATTGCCTGGGTATTATGCCCGGCAGCGATTACCTGGAAAAAGAATGATGATAATCCGTACCCGACAGATCCTGCTATTGACAGCCATGGATTTACTCCGAAAAGGAGGAGCATTATATAAAAACCTGCCATCGAAAGAAAGATAACTGAAACCGGGTTTCCGAGCTTCTTAAAAAAAGTATCGACATGAGTGAAAAGATTCCCCGGATATTTTGTTGAGATCATGTATGCCGGCATTCCGCTGAAAATGGCATTGGTCCATAACGGTTCCTTATCGTACTTGGCACGGAAGTCCCATATCTCCTTCGAGTTGATCAGAGAGACCGTTGAGTCATTTGCCCTGAGTTTCTTTCCTTCCAGTACAGGATAAAAATAAACGACGCTAAGAGCTAAAAAGATGACAATTGCTATTATATGCGGGGTTGCCGGTTTTAAATAATCCTTGATCTGCATATTATTATTTTATTAATCCGTTATTTAAAATTATAAAAGTAGTTAATTCCCGTTTGCTCCGCCAGAAGACTTCTTTTTAAACTGTTCTTTCCAGGATGCAAGGTTTCTCCATTTTATCCATAATTCCTTCAGTTTTACAAGTTCGATTTCTTCATAGAAATTCCAGAAATAGAGAACTACCGGGAAAAGAGAAACAAGAACTATTTTTATTCCCAGCGAGGGGAGAACCGGAAGGTTATTGGCGAACATTGCCAGCATAGTCAGAACAGCCCCTGTAAGGAATATCTTGAAGATCTTGTAGGTCTCGAAAGGGATGAAATAATATTTCTGTGAATATTTCCAGACAAGGGAGAAATAAATAAACTGGGCAAGGAGGGTAGCAGCGGCTGCTCCTATTGACTGGAAATAAAAGATAAGGACAATATTTAATAGAACATTTATTACAGCAGATGATATCGTAACCGCTGCCGATACCTTAGATTTCTTGGCAAAGCTCAAACCTGTGAATAAAGTATCCCTGAGTGATCCGAAAAAAAGCCCGAACGACAGGAAAGGTATAATCATATAAGCATTCCAATACTCTTTTTTCTGAGCCAGGAGCATTACAAGCTCTTTCCCGAATACGGAGATCAAAATGACAAGATACATGATGGCGAACCCTGAATAGGTAAGCACCTTGGAATAAAAGCGTTTATTGTTAGGCTCATTCATCAGCCGGTAAATCAGGGGCTGCACTGCATAATTTAGCGAATTAACGACAATGACCTTGATGGCATTCGACACCTTGAATCCAAACTGGTAGGAACCAAGTTGTGCCAATCCGTTCATGAATTTAAGAGTGTAACGGTCGGTCATCGTAATGAAAAAACCTGCTATGGATGCCAGCATCAGGGGAAGTGAGAATGATAACATCTCCTTCAGGATTTTCATCTCAAACCTGAATTCCATATGTTTCCAGATGTATTTTGACAGGAAAGCAAAGAAAATGATATTCCCGATGATCTGCGCTTCATAGATCCCTTCAATGCGGTGGTGAAATCCGACAATGAATAAGATGGTTAGGAGCAGGTTTGTTGTGAATTTTATAAGATTGGAAGTAATAAATAATACAGGTCTCTCCTGCAGGCGCATCAGTGTAAGCGGAAGGATGCCAATTATATCAAAGGCAGTCGTAATTACCATTAAACGTATAAGCTTCGCATCCTGAGCGCTGTCGAGAAGAAAGGCTGAAAGATTCGACGCTGCCCCGGTAAGGCCAAGTACCATCAGCAGCGATATGCAACTAAGAAATACGAAGACGGTGTAGAAAATAGATTTCTGTTTCTGGGAATATTCCTTGTCCCAGTACCATCTGAAATATGCAGAATTAAGGCTTAATCCGAAAATTGCAACCAGTATCTGTGCTGTTGTTTCAAGCATCGCCAGCTTTCCGAATTCAGCTACCGGCAAAACACTGGTATAAAGAGGCAGCAGGACAAGTCCGATAAGCTTCGAAGAGAGATTCCCAGCTCCGTAAATGATAGAATTCTTAGCCGTTGATTTTAGTCTTGAAAGCATCTCCGGAATTTATCACAATGGTTTTAAATAAAAACAGGCACAATCTCCCTGATGATTTTTGTTCAGTTCCTCTGCCTTTTTCCCGAATCTTCTGATCTCCGACCTGCTGAACAGAGACGATTTCTTATTCATGTAATACGAATTCTCGCAGCGAAGCGGAATATCCCTGATTATCTGTTCACTAGAATAAAACTGGTAACTGCCTGAATCAAAGATAATTTTCTCTATGCTGAACTTATTTCTTGCAGCAATTATTTCCATGCTCCTGAGAGTGTGTAGATAAAAATGGCGGGGAGCATCCAGTGAACCCCATTTTACACCATACAGATTCCAAATAGAGTCGGTTTTAACAGGGATTCTTATCATTATAGTTTTCCCCGGCTTAATGAGCCTCCTGAGATGCCCGAATACTACATCCTGCTCAGGCATATGCTCAAGCGAATGATTCATCATGATAAAATCATATGGCCCCTCAATCCCGGCCAGATCCTTTTTGTAGATCCTAAGGCACTCATCATAGATCAGGTCATTATCTATGAAGATATCTGTTCCGGTTATATCTTTGAAACCCTTATTTCTCAAATTCAGAAGAATCTTCCCGGCACCTGAACCTATATCAAGGATTGAGTAGTCCGATTTAACGCCTGCAGGTATCAGTTTTTGCTCAAAGCCCGGCTTGATTAACAAATTCAGTATAAATCCGGTCAGGCTTTTTTTGTCATCCAGGACATGTTTTAATTTCTTTTGTCGTAACCAGCCGATTAACTTTCCGGGTTTGCCCGTATAGGTAACATTATGCAAGCCGTAATCATCGGGATAATATTTGCCGGGATCGGCAGGATAAGATTTGATCTGCAGACAGCCGCAATGGCTGCATTCAAAATACTCAAACTCATCACGCGTTCCAAATTGCATTTCCCTGATGAAATAACTTTTGTTATCAGTCTCATTAAAGCAGATCCGGCATTTGTTTGTTCCCGACATGTTATTTTTCCTCTTTAAATAATTTTTCCAGCACGCTTAATGAACGCAGGAAGTTCTTTAAATAAAACCTTCTTTTCATCAGTGCTTTTTTGTAAACGGAGTTTGTTGATGAATCGTCTTTATGCAATATTCTTACCTCTGGCCAATAAACGGATATAAGGTTATCTTTTTTAACGAAATAATCAAGAATAGCTTCTTCGCCGTACATGAAGGGACCAGTGTACAAACCGTTATATTTTTTAATATAGAGCCCCGAAAAAATAATTGCGCTTCCGTGCAGGGCAACTCCCTGCTGTTCAGACGTGTGATCGATATCTTTTCTTATATCTTCAATGTGAATTTTAGATTGCGGGAAGAAAAACTTCTTGATCTTTTCAAGAATTACATCAAGCCCAAAATAATTGAGAAACAAAACCTTTCGGTAATGTTTTATATAGTTTTGAACCGCTTTCAGTGATGATAATTTATTGAAGACCGGGTTCTGATGCCTTCCTGACAAAGTAATAATATCGGGACCAAGAATATGAAATGGAGCGATTTTAAACTTGTTTATAATGGCATCAATAAAATTTTTCTGCTCTATGATCGTGTCATTATTGATCATGGCAATAAAATCTGCATTGCATTGATGTTTTGCATACCGGAAGCCGATATTATTCCCTCCAGTAAATCCCAGGTTTTCAGTAGATAACAGGACTTCGATGTTCACATCCCCCTTAAATAGCTCCTTCAGTTCACCGCCGCTTCTGTTCGGGGATCCGTTATCGACTATAATAATCTTAAGTCCGGGATAAACAATATTTTTCAGGATTGAATCAACACATTCAATTGTATCAGCTTTTGTCTGGTAATGCAGGATAACAAAACAAAAACAATCCATATCCTTACTAATTATTTTGCAGGCCTGAATATAATTCAATTAATCTCCTGCCATAGTTTTCCCAGTTATATTTTTCTGTTACGCAGGCAGAGGCATTTCTGCTGAGAGGCTCATATTCAATCCTGCTTGTAAGCTTAATGATCCGGTCGCATAGCTCATCACTATTGCCTGCCTCAAATACAAGTCCGCAATTTTCTTTTCTTATAAAATTAGCCTGGGCTGTGCAGTCACTTACAATTACCGGCTTGCCAAGGGCCATATACTGGAACATTTTATTGGCATAGGTAGTATCATGATGGATGTTTCTTAAGAAAGGGCAAATGCCGGCATCAGCACTTCTTATCAGCTTCATTGCTTCAGAAGGAGCGAGCCAGCCTGTAAAGATCACATTTTCAAGTTTACGTGCAGCAGATTCCTTTTCAAGAAGCGTTTGTTCCCTGCTTGTCCCGATTATCACGAATCGTATATTTCTGTCTCTGAGCTTGTCTGCCGCTTCAAGTATGGTAAGAATGCCTCTTCTCAGCCCTGTATCGCCGAAATATACAACCGTGAAATTATTATGATCATATGGCTGCGAATCTGTCTGAAGGATAAGCTTCCTGAACCGGTCAAGGACAATATAATTCGGAAGGACAATTATCTTATTGGGATTGACGCCGTAATTATTTATATAATAATCCTTTGCCTCGTCGGTAACAAGTATCAGCCGGTCAGCTTTCTGAGTCTCTTTCACCTGGTACTTTAGCCACCTGTCGACAGATATGAGCCACTTACCCGGGAAGCTCTGAACATGATAGTATAATTTCATTATCTCGGGTCGGTTTTCATGATAATCACAAACGAGCGGAAGGCCGAATTTACTTGCCAGCCCGGCACACACTTTAACAAGAGGAAGATCGTGAAGATGGATTGCATCAAAGCGTGTCCGGGTTAATATCTCCGAGAGCTTTTTATTCCAGAAGTTAAAGTAAAAAGGCAGCTCGAGAGCCAGTGCCCCTGATTTGTAGATAAATCTTGAAAGCGGTATCCTTATGATCATAAGGCCGTCTTTCTCCTCAGTCTCGCTCCTTCCCCCTCTTTTAGTGCAAACCAGCACTATCTGAAATCCATTTTTCAATAAAATGTCGATCTCATTTTCAACACGTTCATCCGGAGGGAAGGAATTCTCCAGGACCATCAGAATTTTCATCCGCTCAAATTTGTTTACAAATTTAGGAAATTGTTATATACCCTGACGGTTAACGGGATATTTCAGAATAATTATGTCTTTTTAGTGAGAGCGGTTTCTTATCTTAGCGCTGTTTTATTATATTATTGATGAGTAATTCCCTGGGCACCCCCGGCAGCGACCCTGTTGGTTCGGAAACACTTGGAGATATAGGTGAAGCAGAAGCATTCAACAAATGGATGTATTCAACCATTTCTCCATATCTGGCCGGACAAATACTTGAAATTGGAAGCGGATTGGGAAACATCTCGGGTTTTCTCCTTGAAGATAAACAGTATGTCACTCTGAGCGATTTAAGGCCGGAATATTGTAATTACCTGTCTCTTCAATTCAAAGATAAGAAGTCACTTGAACAGGTTGTGGAAATTGATATTGCCGAAAAGGAATTTGATACACTTTACAGCCATCTGCTTGGCACTTTTGATTCATTGTTTACACTTAATGTCATCGAACATATTGAAGATGATTCCCTGGCTATCCTTAATTGTAAAAAGCTTCTTAATGAAAAGGGCAACCTTATTATCCTGGTACCTTCATATCCATGGCTATATTGCAGGTTTGACACGGAACTGGGCCATTTCAGGAGATATAACCGGAATTCCCTCAGGAATCTTTTAACGGCTAACGGCCTGAAAGTTGATGACCTTTTCAGCTTTAATGCTGCAGGTGTTGCAGGCTGGTTCCTGTTCGGAAAATTGCTGAATAAGAAGCAAATCGGGGAGGGTAAGATGAAATTATATGATAATTTTGTCCCTTTGTTCCGGTTAATTGATAAGATACTTTTTTACAAATTCGGCCTTTCGTTAATTATTACTGCCAGAAAATAGATATGGGAAAGCTGCTTTCAATAATAATTCCGGCTTATAATGAAGCAAAAACCATCCGGATGATCCTGGAAAAGGTACAATCGGCAAAGCTGATAAAAGAGGTTGGCAAAGAGATAATCGTTGTCAATGACTGTTCCAGGGATGACACAAGATCTGTCATCGAACAGTATATTAAAGATTTCCCCGATTCCCCTGTTATTCTTTTTGAACAAACAGTAAATATGGGCAAGGGAGCTGCTATAAGAAAAGGCATTGAGCTTGCCACAGGTGATTTCATAATAATTCAGGATGCTGACCTGGAATATAACCCTGATGAATATAATATCCTTCTCCAGCCAATTCTCGATGGACATGCCGATGTTGTGCTTGGTTCAAGGTTTATGGGAGGTAGTCCGCACAGGATACTCTTCTTCTGGCACTCCATAGGGAACAGGAT
>Ga0224523_1000636_pt1 | contig 17132 bp, 15 predicted proteins | sample CFST50metaG_FD_182732 | JGI IMG/M metagenome (GOLD analysis project Ga0224523, IMG submission 182732) | Peat soil microbial communities from Stordalen Mire, Sweden - C.F.S.T50 | ecosystem: Environmental > Terrestrial > Soil > Wetlands > Peat | place: Sweden: Norrbotten County, Stordalen Mire...
GAATCACCAAAACTGATTCACTCTGAGGATCCTTCGCGTAAAACAAGTGGTGAGGTTTTGAGCACCACTTATTATTATAATATGTTGACCCTGATGGAACGGTTTGCGGGATTACTCCATAAGCCGAATGATGCTAGAGAGTATCATGATCTGGCCGCTATCGTTTATAAGGCATACAATGACAAATTCTATAATCCTGCGATAAAGAATTATGCCAATAACACGGTTACGGCAAACCTGCTGTCACTGGCTTATGGTCTGGTCCCTGAAGAAAACAGAAAAGGGGTCTTTGAGAATATCGTCAATAAAACAGAGAAAGAATTCAATGGACATATCAGCACAGGGCTGGTTGGTGCGCAATGGACCATGCGGATACTGACACAATATGGGCGTCCTGATCTCGCCTACAGACTTGCTACAAACACCGATTACCCCAGCTGGGGATATATGGCTTCACAGGGGGCAACGACTATCTGGGAGCTGTGGAACGGCAATACCGCCGATCCTTCGATGAATTCAGGTAACCATGTCATGCTATTGGGTGACCTGATCATCTGGTATTATGAAAACCTGGCCGGAATCAAGGATGATCCGGACCAACCCGGTTTTAAGCATATAATCATGAATCCATTGATTACCGGTGACTTGAAATTTGTAAAGGCTTCGTATCAATCGATATCGGGAATGATTGTCAGTGAATGGGAAAAAGAAAATGAAACATTGATGATGAAAGTTGAAATCCCGGTTAATACAACGGCGCTGATTGGTTTCCCTACTACCAATATATCTTCTATCACCGAAAACGGAAAGGCTATTCAGTCCTTCAAAGAGATTAAGTTTGAAAAGACAGCTGATAATCGTTCATATTTCACTGTTGGATCGGGAAGCTATACTTTTAAAATGAGTTTATAATCTTAAAACTTCTCTTCAATATTATTGTTGATATTGAACGAACCTATATTGTAGAGACGCAACATTTTGCGTCTCTACATCTACCTAAAAGAGGGAATACATTAAATGCAACATCTTTTTTTTGAGTGATTGGAATAATCTTTGTCGTTTGAATATTCTTTCTCATTCTGTTGTATTTTTATTTGATCAAATTTTTTATGATATTTTCATTCATAATTTATATTGAGTCTTATCTTTGTTTAATTAAACTGATTTAATGGAATTACAACAACCCAATAATCCACTTCACGGTGTAACATTGGAAACAATACTGAATGATTTAGTTGTGACAATAGGATGGGACAAACTGGGTGACCTGATACCCATTCGCTGTTTTAGGACCAATCCAAGTGTGAAATCAAGCCTGACGTTTTTACGTAAGACGCCATGGGCCAGAGAAAAGGTTGAAGGTTTGTATCTGAGAAACATGAAGAAAATTCATAAAACCAAGGACGATGAATAAAAGAATTGTGATCATAGGTGGTGGTATTGCAGGGCTATCAGCAGGAATTTATAGTCAACAGAATGGTTTTGATACCGAGATAATAGAGATGAATAACTTGCCTGGGGGGCAATGTACGGCCTGGGACAGAAAGGGATATCGCTTTGATTATTGTCTTCATTGGTTGGTGGGGACGTCCAAAGGTCCGTTTCATGAAATATGGGAAAACACCCACGTGATTACAGACAGTGTTAAAATCATCAATCATGAAATACACACTAAGATCGTTGATGAAAACGGGGATGAATTTATTGTATATACCAACATAGAGCGTTGGGAAAATTATCTGCTTGAGATGGCTCCTGAAGATAGCGAGGCCATCAGGAAGATGTGTCAGCAGATGAAAAAGCTCTCCGTACTGGAGCCTTTCGCGAACCCTCCCGGGTTGAGGTCATTTGGTGAAGTGGTCCATTCAATGATAAAACTATCGCCGGCGTTGTCACTGATAATGAAATACAGGACAAAAACGCTTAAAGAATATTTTGCTACGTTAAACTTCAAAAACACGAAATTACTCTATTTCCTTGATACGTTGTACGGACAAAAAGACTTTTCAGCTTTAGCATTTCTGATGATTCTCACCTGGTTTGATCAAAATAATGCCGGATACTTACTCGGTGGCTCGCTGCCCATGACGATGAGAATGGCTGAGAAATATAAGTCTTTAGGAGGTAAACTTACAATGGTTAATAAAGTTGAAAAGATCATAGTACGCGATAATAAGGCCACAGGAGTCATTCTATATAACGGCACACACATAGATGCAGACTATGTGATCAGTGCAGCTGACGGATACTCGACCATCTTTAAAATGCTGGGTGGGAAATATCAAACCGAACAGATCAAAGATGCCTATACAAACTGGCCCCTCTTCACGCCTATCGTGCAGGTATCGTTTGGTATAAATAAAAAGATTAAAAGTGCTGTCCCTAATCAGACTTTTATCGCCCGTGACCTGCTCATCGGCCAGACAAAACTGGAAATCGGATATTCTCTAATGAACTATTCATTCGACAGCACAATGGCTCCGTTAGAAAAAACAGTTATTGTAATGCGGTTCGAGAGCCCATGGGATTTGTGGAAGGATTTTTCAAATGAAGAATATCTGGCTGAGAAAAAAGCTATAGAAAGAGATGCCCTCTCTATTCTCAGAAAACACATACCCGATATAAGTGATTATCTTGAAGTAATAGATATTGCCACGCCTAAAACGAGCGTAAGATATACCGGTGTCTGGAAAGGGGCCTTTGAAGGTTTCTTGCCTACCAACAGAAACATCACTAAAAGTCTCAGCATGACCTTGCCTAAACTGCACAACTTTTTCATGTGCGGACAATGGCTTTTCCCTGGTGGTGGATTACCTCCCTCAGCACAATCAGGTAAATGGGCTATACAGCTCATCTGCAAGAAGGAACATAAGAAATTTGAAAGTAACTGATTTTTTCAATGAAATCCCACTCATGTTGAAAGCAGGTGGATCAATATTTATTTTTAAAGCAACCCGATTACACTTTTTGTGTAAGGTTAGCTGAAAGTATTATTTCAGGAAAAAAATTGTTCGTGAAACTCAAGGTCATCCTTCTTAACGTTATCCTCGGATTTTTTTTCCGATTTCTGTTTATCAACATTCGATTTTGTGTTTTTGAAACTCTTTCCAAGAATGTCTGTGTCATAAAAATCTACTGACTTTGATCTAACCAGAATAGATTTCTTATTGTCCTTATCGGCCTCCAGCTTAAGTTGGTCAGCCCTTGTGAGCTTTACCATTGTTTTGAATTTTTACAGTTACAACATTGTAACCATTATAATGATAACGATCTTATACTTTCGTTTATTATCTTTGAACAGAATTGATATTAGTAATTAACAAAAATTTAAACTTTGTTACTTTTCAGCGTAATTTTAAAAAAAGTAGTTATCATTGTACAGTTTTTGTTTTAAAAAATCACTTTATTAAATCAACTAAATTTAATAAGTCATGAGTCAGACAGAAGAAAATGCCATCACATTGTTTTCGTCAGGATTAAACTGTGCCCAAGCGGTTTTAACAGCTTACACTGATAAATTGGATATTGACAAAAGTCTTGCCATTAATATATCTTGTGGATTTGGAGGTGGAATGGGAAGACTACAGGAAACCTGTGGTGCGGTGACCGGTGCTTTTATGGTTTTAAGTATTTATAATGGTAAAAAGTATGCTGAGAATGGAATCAAAAAACTTATGACCTATTCGATGATACAGGAATTCAATAGAAAATTTATAGCACGTCACGGGATTTCAAATTGTAGGGCATTATTGAATTGTGACCTGACTACCGAAGAAGGCTTACTTTATCATCAGACAAATAATCTATCTGAAAAAGTATGTGAAAAATGTATCAGAAGCTCGGTACAGATCATCAATGCATTAATTGATCTATAGTATTGTTATATACTTTAATAAAACCGATAATTATACTTCGATTACCAGGTTGTCATATGCCAACCTGACATTACCAGGTAGCTTAGCTTCTACTTCATCGTGCAATCCAAGGAAATGGCTTATATGGGTTAGATAAGCCCGTTCGGGGTTTATTTTCCCGATGATTTCGAGGGCTTCGGAGAGCGAAAAATGAGAGACATGTTTTGAATTACGCAAAGCATTTAACACCAATACTTTTGTGCCTTTCATTTTCTCTAAAGAGACATCACATATACTACTTGCATCGGTGATATATGTAAAATCACCAATCCGGTATCCAAAAATAGGGAGTTTGTTGTGAAGTACTTCGATTGGAAGAATCTCAGTAGCTCCTATCATATATGGCCTTCCGTCAGTGATATTGATATTGAGTTGTGGGGCTCCAAAGTAACGTGTTTCAGAGAAGATATATGGAAATTCAGTTCGGATGGAATCCATCACCTGCCGACTTCCATAAATATCAATCACTTTATTCAGGATATAATTAAAAGCACGTACATCATCCAGACCTGCAATATGGTCACGATGTTCGTGAGTAAAGATAATCGCATCGATATCATCAACTTTGTTTTTCAACATCTGAAACCGAAAATCGGGACCACAGTCAATGACTATGCGTCTACCCTCAACCTCCACTATTGCTGATGTCCTGAAACGTTTGTCGTGAGGGTTTGCAGAAGTACAAACGGGACAATTGCAAGCAATAACAGGAACGCCGATAGAAGTACCGGTGCCGAGAAAAGTAACCTGAATTCGCTTGTCAACCATATATTACCTTATTAAAATTAATCACATCTGTTCTTTTAGATAGTACTGTATCAATAAATTAAATCATCAATTTCTGTACGATCACGTTTCAGTTGCTCGCGAAGTGCTGCTCGTGAGCTGAAATCCATTTCATCGCGTATCCGCTTATGAAAGCATACATTCACTTCATGGTTATCGAGTGTTTCAGGCTCACTGAAAAGATGAACATCAACACGGGGAATGACAGTATCAATCCCTGGTCTGATGTTAAGCATACCCTTTAAGAGGTTTTCATGAAACCGAATAGAGACGGCATAAACACCCCATGAAGGAATCAGTTTGGTTTCATCATCAATCTGGAGGCGGTAAGAGGGAAAAGTCAATTGTTTCATCACTTTATTGCCGCTGTTCAGTATTGCATTGATGAAGTAATAATGGTCGAGATAAGCATTGGCACGTTGAATCCGGCCAAGAGACAAGGCAGTTCTGATCTTCGTTGAGCTCACTGTTTCATTGTCAATGTCTTGTTCAGGGATTTCTTCCACCCCAAAACCATAATAAAGACCCAGTTCATAGAGATAATCGAAGTTTCCCTCCCTATTATGACCAAATTGATGGTTAAAGCCAATGACTACTTTATGGGCATGAAGAATATTAACCAATATTTCACGGATGAAGTCAACAGAACTCATCTGTGAAAACGCGGGGGTAAAATGGATGATCACCAGGTTTTGCAATCCGGCGCTTTGCAATAACTCAATCTTCTCGTTTAAGGTGGTGATCAATCTTAATTCTTTCCCCACGGTATGAGGATAGAGTACTTTACGGGGGTGTGGGTCAAATGTGATCAGCACTGATTCACCTTCGCATTTACGGGCTAGTGTATTGATGCGGTTAATAATAGTCCTGTGACCGAGATGAACACCATCGAAAGATCCTGTTGTGATTACAGGATGAGGGATAGATCTTATTTCATCAAGGCCATAGAAGACATTCATGATCTCTGTTTTTAAAACGTATTTTCCAAAAGAAGGATTACCTCTTTTTCATGAAATTCACTAATCATCTCATCGTTGACCTTGTTTTGCAAAGTATGCAATTTTTTCGAGCGAAGTAACTATGTCATATTCCTCCAGATACACCTGCGGCGAAACATTAATAGGAGAAGTAGTAAAATTAAGGATGCCTTTTACGCCGGCATTTACCAGTGATTCAGCAACTTTTGCAGTTTCTGACGCAGGAGTAGCAATCACAGCAATCTGTATATTCTCATTGCGGATAACCTCCTGTAACTTCTCAAAGGGATAACAAAAGACTCCGGCATAGATCTTATTGAGCTTTTCCGGGTTGACATCAAAGGCGGCAACGATTGAAAGTTTGGCTCTTTTACCATTAAAATAACGGATAATGGCACTGCCCAGTGCACCTGCCCCTACGACAGCAACACGGGTACCTTCATCAATATCTATAATCGTTCCGATTATTTCGATAAGTTCTTTTACATCATAACCATGCCTAAGCGTTCCTGTATATCCAATAAGCATGATGTCACGTCTGACCTGTACAGGTGTGATATGCAACATGCTGGCTATTTCATGAGAGTAAATATGATGCTTGCCACTGGCAAGTGTTTTCAGCATTGCTCTACGGTATTGACTGAGGCGTTCAACTGTTTTATCAGGGAGTAGCTTCATTCGAAAATATTATAGTTAAATGAACGAAGTTGTTTATTTGTTCACAAAGATAATCATCGATACTATACAAATCATAGTCATTTCATATGATACCTTAATTTATTTGATCGAAACTGAATTCACGTGGCAGGATGACATTGAAAGTAGATCCTTTATCCGGTATACTCTGAAGGTTTATTTTTCCTCCATATGAATCAACGATTTTCTTAACGATAGATAGGCCCAGGCCGCTACCTGTAATATTACGGGTCTTGGTGTTTTTAACCCGGACAAAGTCTTCGAAGATATGAAGCTGCTCTTCATTGCTCATTCCGATGCCAGTATCGCTGACCGAGATATTGACCAGGTCTTTCTCGGCCGTAATCAGGCAATCGACCCGACCTCCTTCACGATTATATTTCACAGCATTCGACAACAAATTATTCAAAATAATCTCCATCTCACCCGGGTCAAAATTCATCATAATGTTTTGTGGACAGGTGATATATACGTCGACATCTTTCTGGATAGCAAAAGGACGCACCGTATCTTTTGAAATGCGTGCTATGTCTGAGAGGACAATCTGTTGAAGTTTATGCATGGGTTTACCGGATTTGAGACGGGTAAGATCGAGCATATCGAGGATCAACTGCCGCATCCCTTTCACACGTTCGAGGGAGCGGTCAATCATCTCCTTGTAGGAATCCACATTATCTCCCATCTGTTTTTCGCCTATCATTCTAAGATATCCTTCAATAGCATTGAGGGGGGCCTTCAGCTCATGTGACAATACACTCATAAACTGAAACCGGATCTGTTTCCCCTCTGTATTAAGGGTTTGTGTCATCCTGCGTAGAAAGAGCTGCTTAGTGATATTTTCGATAGAAGCCCTGAGCTCCTGAGGCGTAAATGGTTTGGGGATAAAGTCATATGCACCATCACGGGTTGCTTTGACCGCCAGTTCGAGGGAAGCGTAAGAAGTTATCATGACCACCACTATATCGTATTGTTTGTTTCGGATATATTCCAAAACCTGGATTCCCTGTATCCCAGGGAGTTTATTATCAAGCAAGACAATATCGGGTAACTGTACATCAATAATCTCGATTGCATCCTCACCTGTCGCTGCTTCGAGGATCTCAAAATCGATATGTTCATCCATGAAAGGATAATCGACTTTGAAGTTTTGAAGGATACGTCGGGTACCCATACGGATACCTGGTTCATCGTCAACAACAAGCACCTTAAAACTAGCCATATTTATATTTTTAACAACCTGTTAATTTCTCTTTGCAACTGGTCATCCCTGATCCCCTTATCGAGAAAAAGATCGGCCTTAATCCATTTGCGTTCATCATCACCGGTTATGTCAAAGAGCATACCGGTCTCAGCCGTCACCCCAGTGGCGATGATGATAGGCACATCCGGATATTTCCGTTTCAGTTTGTAACATAGAATAAAGCCACTGTCATCATTTTCCATCATCAGATCGAAGATCGCCAGATCGGGATGTGTAACCTCAAGAATTTTTTCAGCTTCTTTTTGACTATCAGCTGTAATCACCTTAAATCCAAACTTCTCGACTTTTATCCTTGTCTGTAGAAGATAATCCATGTCATCATCAACAATCAGTATTGTTTTATTCATCTGCAATAATTTATTATGAGAATACAACTCATTGAATTTATAAATTGTTAAACCGATTTAAATCTTGGCAACGTAATAGAAAAGGTTGTGCCTGTCCTACCTTTGGATTTATCGGCATTGGAGACCACATTGATCTTTCCCCTATGCATTTTAACGATGCCATAGACCAATGGGAGCCCCAACCCTGTTCCCTTTCCCAATTCTTTAGTTGTAAAGAAGGGTGTAAATATTTTATCCATGTGCTCCTGCGATATACCTGATCCGGAGTCACTGATCCTGATAATCACTTCCGTCTCGTTGTCGGTCAGTTCAATAGAAAGTTTTCCCCCTTCGGGCATCGCCTCAATTGCATTCTTTTCAAGATTGGTTAATGCCTGCATCATCTGATCGTTATCAACAAATGCCATAGGATTTGAGATATCGTGAGTAAATACAAGCTCAATAGATTTGGGATGCAGGACAGAATCGAGACTTTTATTGATAAAAGCAAGCATATTTGTCTCTGTCAGGTAAACCTGATTCTTACGTGCAAAGTTAAGCAACCCACCTACAATTTTCTTACAACGGTCAGCCTGTTCTGATATCAGTGCCAGATCTTTACGCATAGGATGATCTTCAGGAAGCTCATCGAGCAAAATATTGCTATACATGGTGATTACTCCCAATGGGTTATTCAATTCATGCGCTATCCCTGCTGATAATTGTCCCATTCCTGCAAGTTTCTCGCTTTGACGGAGTGCCTGTTGAGCCGTTTCAAGACTTTCATTTGAAATATTCAGTGCCTCAATGGTATTGTGAAGACTTTCGATAGTGAAAGGTAAACACATTTCTGTTTCAGCTGTTCCTTCGGCAATAGCTATAGCATGTTCAAAACAGGTGTCATACCCACAGGCGCCACAGTCCAGATGATCTTTTTCAGTATACTTGCCCATCGACTGTAAGGCCTTTTCAATAAGTTCAGGGGATGGTGTTTGCAAACGTCTGTCAAGCGGTTCAAAGGTCTGTGAGAAGTCAACACTGCTAAACTCACGGATATCTCTTTTCCACTGATCTTTATCCAGATCGTGTAATCGCTTTGAGACATAGTTTCCAACCTGTTTACGGCGGATGTATCGTTTACCCCCTTTAGACATTCCAGGGCCCATGATGCAACCTTCACAACACAATACCTCAAGATGTTGCTGGCCGAGATCTCCATCTTCAAACTCTTTCACCGCCTCGCGCATTTTCAACCTGCCACCGGCTATGATAATCAATCCATCAATGATACTTTCTGCAACATTTGTTGTTTGCAGTAGGCCACGACTGACGGGGAATATGCCACCCTTTCCGGCATGTGGGGGGTCGAAATCTGTTGGCACAATCTGGTCAGGAGTAATATTAAACATTTCAAACATTTCTCTCAATTCCCGAAATGTGATGACCTCATTGATCTCATCAGACTCAGCTTTTTTAGCTACACAGGGACCTATAAAAACTGTTTTTACATCATCACCATACTTTTTATGAACAATCCTGTTCATTGCAACCATGGGAGAGGCAATAGGTGCCAGTGATTTAACACTATCGGGATGATAGTGTTCAACAAAATAGACTACTGCAGGGCAGTCGGAAGAGATGCATGGCTCGGAGCTATGATCATTCAGGATACGACTATATTCCCGTGCAATCATATCTGCGCCAAATCCAACTTCGGTGACATAATCAAACCCAAGTTTCCTGATCATACCAATCAGAGTATGATAATCAGGAATATCAATAAATTCGGCCGGAAAACTGGGTGCTATCATGGCAGCTACTTTACCAGGAGCTTTTAAAAACGAAACCACCTCATCAATAGTCTGGACATATACCTTGGCTTCCTGGCTACACACTTTCACACAACTGCCGCAACCAATACACCGTTGATGCATCACTTCGGCCTGACCATTTACAATACGTATTGCCTTGACAGGACACTCACGCACACAGGTATAGCATACTCTACACCTGTCTTTGAGTGTAAAAACCAATTGTCTGCGTCGGGCGTATCCTTTTATTTCCACTGGGTCTTAGTTTTTAGTATTATTTATTAGACAGCATATCAACCTACAACAAAACATCACGTTCTTTATAGGTGGTATGTAAAAGCGTCATACAGCGGTCACTCAGTGGTTTACCCAGGTAACTTCGATACAGTTCCTGTATTCCTGAATTCTTGTGAGCAGATTTAACAGATTCTTTCTCGTCAATTTCATAAAGTCCCCTGGCCCTGATTTTAATTAATGACTTATCTGAAATAATTGTTTGTCCTCCCCCATTTATACATCCTCCCTGGCAAGCCATTACTTCAATAAAATGAAGATCATTTTTACCCGCTGCGATTTCATCGAGGAGTTGTTTGGCATGTTTTACGCCATTAACTATGCAGAATCCAAAAACATAATCGCCAATCTCAACTTTGAATTCCTTACGCCCCTTCACATTTCGGGCTTCCGGCAACTTAAAGTATTCAGCTTCTTTACCTGTTATCAGAAAATGCAAGGTTCGATAAAGGGCTTCCGTCTCACCACCCACAACACCTGCAATCTTAGCGACAGAAGAACGACTACCCATAGGTATATCTGCTGATTCAGGTTCAATCTGCTGGATGTTGATTCCATGTAAGCGGATCATCCGGCTCAGTTCCCTGGTGGTAATAACAATATCCACATCGGCAATGCCCTTTTGAATCATCTCTTCACGTTGTGCTTCAAATTTCTTCGCAGTACAGGGCATCACTGAAACCGTTACAATCTTTTCTGGATCAATCTGTCGTGTTTCAGCATAAAAGGATTTACTGATAGCTCCTGTCATCTGTTGTGGGGATTTACAGGTTGTTAGAAGGGGTAACATCGCAGGATTGACCTGCTCGAGATACTTCACCCAGGCTGGACAATCGCCTGAAAGCATGGGCAGGGAATGGCCTTTTTTAACACGACTGATAAGTTCGGCTGCCAATTCATTGATGGCAAGATCGACGCCAAATGCTGTTTCGAATACTTTATCGAAACCAATTTTATGTAAAATGGCATTGAGAATTCCATTTACGTCTTTCCCCGGTTTAAGATCATACTCCTCAGCCAGAGTAACAGAAATAGATGGAGAATATTGAATCACCACATGGTTCAAAGGGTTATGCAAGGCTTCGTAGACAGCTGCAAGAGAATCCTTTTCATACAATGATCCGGTAGGACAGGCGATAGTGCATTGGCCACAATTGATACAACTCGAAAGGTTTATCGGCTTGTCAAAGGTAGTACCGATAACCATTTTGCTGCCTCTTTTGATAAATTCGAGCGCAGAAACAGTAATTTGTTCCTCGCATACCCTCACACAACGTCCGCAAAGAATACATTTTGCTTGATCTTTAACAATAGAAGAACTTGCCTGGTCGATTTTATATTTATTTCTTTTCCCTGAAAAGCGTCGTTCTCTGATACCCAATTCTTCAGCAAAGTTTTGCAGCTCACAATTTCCATTACGGATGCAGTAAAGACAATCATCGGGATGATTTGCCAATAACAATTCAACAATTGTTTTACGGGCAAGTATAACCCTGGGAGAATGAGTCTTAATTTTCATCCACTCTTCAACCGGATGGGAACAGGCAGGGATAAGATCTACATGACCCTCCACTTCTACGACACACATTCTGCATGCACCGGTAGGGGAAAAATCCTCCATGAAGCATAGGGTGGGTACTTTGATACCATTGCGGTTCAAAGCCTGCAGAATACTCTCCCCACGCTTTGCCTTTATTGTTTTGTTATTGACTTCAATATCAAAAATCATCGAATGAAAATTTAACTTTATGAAACTGATATAGCCACAAATTTGCAGGTATCGAAACAGATACCACAACCGATACATTTATCTGCAATAATAAAATGGGGTAACCTGGGTGAACCCACTATGGCATTTTCAGGACATTTCTTATAGCAAGCCATACAGCCTGTACACTTTTCGATGTCTATACTAAATGTCCGTAATTCACGACAGATACCTGCCCGACACTTCCTGTCAAAAATATGTTCTTCATATTCCTCTCTGAACCATTTCAGGGTACTGAGAACAGGGTTTGGAGCCGTTCTGCCGAGACCACACAAGGAGGTATCCCTAATAACACCGGCGAGACCCTCCAATTGCATCACCCCTTTAAAACGCTCTAAAGTTTCATGTCCTTTCTCGTCTCCGGGCTTCATGGTAATATGCCTGAGTATCTCCAGAATTCGTTTGGTACCTTCCCGACAGGGGATGCATTTTCCGCAACTCTCTTTCTGCAAAAAATCAGTGAAGAACTTTGCAATATCGATCATACAAGTATCTTCATCCATCACCACCATGCCTCCCGAACCCATGATGAGTCCGTTTTGTCGCAACTCCTCATAATCCACCCGGGTATCCAGTAACGATTCCGGCATACAACTTCCCGAAGGTCCACCAATCTGCAAAGCCTTAAATTTCTTTGCTTTCTTTATTCCCCCTCCTATAGTAAAAACAAGATCACGAAGTGTAGTGCCCATACTGACTTCAGCAAGACCGGTATTCCGAATCTTCCCTGACATAGCAAATACTTTGGTTCCCTTGCTGCCCTGAGTACCTATAGAAGCAAACAATTGCGGTCCATTCTCAAGAATAGACGGAATGTTGGCGAGTGTTTCTACATTGTTTATTACGGTAGGTTTTTCAAAAAGCCCGTGTTCAGCAGGGAAAGGAGGCTTGTTACGTGGCATCCCCCTTCGACCTTCGATACTGGCTATCAAAGCAGTCTCTTCTCCACAAACAAAAGCACCTGCACCTTGTCGAATAGAAATAAACACATTCACACCACTGTCCATCACATTGTTTCCAAGTAACCCAAAATCATATGCCTGCTTTAAAGCATTTTTCATGCGTCTAAAGGCAAGGTCATATTCTGCCCGAATATAGATATACGCTTTCCCAGCCCCTATTGCATATGCAGCTATAGCAATACCCTCGATAATCCTGTGGGGGTCTCCTTCGATCAGTGCCCTGTCCATAAATGCTCCGGGATCGCTTTCATCGGCATTACAGATCATAAATTTATCATCATCGGGAGTCATCAGGGTGGTTTTCCATTTAAGACCGGTAGGATATCCACCGCCTCCCCTGCCTCTCAATCCCGACTCCTCGACAATGGCACATACTTTTTCAGAGGTGTAGTTTCGGATCGTCTTGACGAAAGCCCGATAGCCTCCACCCGCAATATATTCTGCAATATCATCAGGATTAATGATTCCACAGTTTTTAAGTACAATACGATTTTGACCTGCAAAAAAAGGAATCTGATTGATGAAAGAAACCTTGGGCCAGGGTTCAGATTTCGTTTGTTGATATTGAAACAAGACATCCTCAGTCGGTAACTCGTTATTCAGGATTCCATCAAGAATAAAGTCCACTTTATCTGACGTAACACGTTGAAAAGAGACTCTCGCCCTACCCGGTAATTGAACATCCATAATCGGCTCAGCAGAACAAAGTCCGATACAACCAACCTCAACAACTTCAACAGTAATTTCTTTTTCAGCCAGATAATTATTAATCGCCTTTAGTGTTTTACCAGCACCGGCAACCATTCCACACGTAGAGGTACCAAGATAAATGACCGGCGTTACCACACGATCTCTCAGGATCAGACTCAATAAATCCACATCTGTCTTCTGTTGAACAGAAGTTGCATTGTTCAGGAAATTCCGTAGTTTCAAATTCAAATCACTGTTAAGAACTATCATGGCTATTCCTTTAAACGATAAGTATTGATAATACGGGAAAGATCTGAAATACCAAAACCTGTATAGAACTCCTCATTGACATCCATAACAGGAGCCAATCCACAGGCTCCAATACATCTTACAATATCCAGGCTAAATAATCCATCGCGAGAAGTCTGACCGGATTTGATTTTCAACAGCTTTTCCAACTCATTAAGGAAATTGAGCGAACCCTCCACATGACAGGCCGTACCTCTACAAATCCGAAAATGATATTTACCTCTGGGTTCAAATCTGAACTGATCATAATACGTTGCTACCCCATATATTTTACTTGTAGGAAGCTTTAAAAATTCAGCTGTAACTATAATAGCCTCTTCTGACAGATAACCGTTTTCATCCTGAATCTCCTGTAGAATTGGAATGAGACGATCTCGACTCAAATTAGGCTGTTTTTCAAGTAGTTCCCTTATTGCTCTGCTCATTTTTGAATGTATAAATGAAACAATAGAAAATCAAGTTGTCGATGTAAATATAGCAAACGAAAAGCATATTATAATCAAATTTTGTTAATAAAATAACAATGTTACTTTCTTAACATAATAGTCAAACAAGTGAGACCAATAATCTGCACCATTAATCACTGAATATCTTAATGTTAACTAATAAAAACACTCTTAAATTCATTTGCAGATAAACATCAAAAAGCAATAATTAACAGACATATTAATTTTATGATTTCGCAATATAAATTTCCACTTCAGTTCATTTTAAATTAGTCCTATTTCAAAAAAGGAAAAAATAAAGATTTTCTGGTTTAATATCTTTTGGGGTATAAACTAACAATATTAGTTTAAAAAAGACTTAAGTTTAAAGAATTATGATATATTTGTGTCAAAATGTATTAACTAATGATTTATAAAATAATCCTGTTTTTCTTTCTCTTAGCCCCTTTTTCAGGCTTTGCGAAACATCTTCGCGCAGGAGAAATATCTTATAAACCAGTTTCAGGCTCTCCCTTTACATATGAAATAACAGTAACTGTTTACACAAATGTTGGACCAGCTACTCCGGATATCCCTGACCTAATTTCGAGTACTACAACATTTTCTTTTGGGGATAATTCAAATATAGCTTCTATTCCAAGGAGTAACGGTACAGGAGAATTATTAACTTCTACAATCAGAAAAAATGTTTATACAGTTATACATACATACCCTGGTAACGGTATTTATATTATTTCACTTACAGCAGTAAATAGGAATACTGGAATTCTCAATATTCCTAATAGTGACAGTCAAGCAATGTATATAGCTTCCATGCTTACAATTAGCGATAAATTTATCCCATTTTCAACTCCAATACTTTCCCTTCCTCCTCCAATAGATGGTTGTATTAATCAAATTAGGACAGAAAACCCTGGTGCTATCGATACAGATGGAGATTTATTAAAATATCGATTAATTAAGTGTAAAACTACTGGAGGAGTAGATATCCCAGGTTATCAATTTCCGCAGGAATTAGATCCATCAGGCAGATCAACTTTGACTATTGATTCATTAAAAGGAACTATCATTTGGGATAGCCCTATTTCATTACAAGGGACTTACAACTTTGCAATGAAAATAGAAATATGGAGAAATGGTAATTTAATTGGATATGTAATCAGAGATTGGCAGGTAATTATTGATGCATGTGATAATAAGCCTCCAATAATCAAACCAGTTCCGGATTTGTGTGTAGTTGCTGGCAAACAACTCAATTATGAAGTCATTGGCTCGGATACCAATAAAGATACTTTGATATTAACATCAACTGGACTACCTTATCTAGTAATGAATCCGGCAACATTTCCGCTGACCGGTACAAATATAGAATCTACTAAGGGTACGTTTAATTGGAATACAAATGTTATACACATCATGAAAAACCCTTACCCGGTTTATTATTATGTTGTTGATAAAGAAACCGGTCTGTCTTTTCCGACTTCAAATTTTATTACAATCCTGGCTCCAGCAATATCAAATGTCAACACAACTCTTTTTCAAAAAGGGATCAATGTAAAATGGGATCAATCAGTTTGCCCTAAAGCAACCGGATATAATATATACCGGAAAACCGGATACACCCCATTTATTTCAGATTCTTGCTCAACCGGAATTCCTTTGAATTCAGGTTATTCATTGGTTGGAACAATTAATGATCCAAACGTAACATCTTATTATGATTCTAATAATGGTAAAGGACTTCCTTCCGGTTATACCTATTGTTATATTCTTACAGCTTTTTTCGCAGACGGAGCAGAAAGCATACCATCAGATCCCACGTGTTCATTACTAAAAAGCCCTTTTATCAATATAATTCAGGATTCATTGAATAAATGTCAATGGACAACTTTTACTATTGATAGTTCTGTAATTAAATTTGAAGGTGTAAATCAACAAACTATTTATAAATGGACTGCTTCTCCTGGTTTACAAATAACAAATTCAAACACACAGGAACCAAGTCTAAAATTGATAGCTTCTGGCCTCCTATCTGTAAAAATTGTTGCTATATCAGGAGTTGTCTCTGATTCTGCAACAATTTATTTCAATGTATATCCAATACCTTCCCCATTAATTAAGATAGTTGACCTGGGCGGGATGCCTGATTCAGTGATGTTTTATAACCGATCCAGCAACAGTGTGAGTGCTGAATGGCTTTCCCCTGAGGGAACAAGAAGTTCAAACAAAGACTCTGTTTTATTGGTTTTCAATAAAGACGGATATTACAGAACATATCTTAAAGTATACAATATTCTTGGTTGTCCCGACACTACTTCTATTCTTTACCGGGTAACAATGAAAGGTATTGCGGTACCAAATGCATTTGAACCCGAGAATCCAAGTTCCGAATTGAATACCTTCAAACCAAAAGCAATAGGATTGCGCACTTATTTCATGGGAATATGGGACTTGTGGGGCAACCTCATCTGGTCTACAAATAAAGTAGATCAAAATCAGGAACCTTTTGAAGGATGGAACGGAAATGACAAAAAAGGGAAGAATATGCCTTCACAGAATTACATATGGAGAATGGATGCAACCTTTATTGATGGAACGATTTGGAAAGGTGTCAAAGATCATTTTGGTAAGTTTCATAAAGAAGGTACCTTGACCCTATTAAGATAACCTTACATGAATAAATCGTCTAGGTCCTTTGCTGTTATATCTCTACTGTTTTTAAACATGCTCGGCTTTCAGCTTTATGGTCAGGACGTCACTTTAACACATTTCATGCAAAACCCGATCTACTACAATCCGGCATCGGTTGGTATTGACCAGGGATTATTGATTTCGTTGAATTACCGAAGAACACTCATGTATTTACCTTCAAAATTTGAGACCCTTGCAGTA
>Ga0224523_1000637_pt1 | contig 17127 bp, 16 predicted proteins | sample CFST50metaG_FD_182732 | JGI IMG/M metagenome (GOLD analysis project Ga0224523, IMG submission 182732) | Peat soil microbial communities from Stordalen Mire, Sweden - C.F.S.T50 | ecosystem: Environmental > Terrestrial > Soil > Wetlands > Peat | place: Sweden: Norrbotten County, Stordalen Mire...
GGCATTAACATCAATAGAAGCAATAACTTTCGCCTGATGGATTATTAACGGAACAAATACAGATGCCAGACAAAATATTGAACCGACAATAATAATCAAAGTAAATATCGCACTTAAAGCATGGGGTAACTTGAATCTTCGGAATCTAACCCCGTCAAAAAACCTAACAATTGGCCTTCCAATAATGGATATTACAGCAGCAATCAAAGTATAGATAACAAGGGTTGAAAAATACCACATCAGAAAAAGAACGATGGCTATAACAACCCCACCTAAGATATTCTTTGTTATGTTATTCATGTTTCAATATTTGTGTCAAAGTTAATAATGAAAACCCTGAAACCCATTAAAAGATTTATCGTTTTGAAAAAAAAACCAAAAAGGGTTGTTACATGACTTAAACAGTAACAACCCTTTTTATTATTTATTGGCCATTTAGACTATAATCCGAATGCTTTTTTAACATCGGCTACAGCATCCAACTCTTCCCATGAGAAAAATTTCACCTTTTTATAGTTCACTTTTTTACCATTCACTACACGAGTAACTGTGTCCTTATTGGTATAGTATACTTCAACTTCCTCCTCAACTGTGGGACGGCCAAAGTGACCATAAGAAGCCGTCCGTGAGAAAATCGGATCTTTCAAACCATAACGGGTGACAATACCATAAGGACGCAAGTTAAAAATTTCAGAAACAATCTTAGAGATCTCTCCATCGCTCATAATCTTACCATCGGCTCCACGTACCTTAGCTGTTTTGTATGTGTTTACATACAGACCAACGGGATCGGCTACACCAATAGCATAAGCCACCTGAACAAGAATTTCGTTTGAAACACCTGCAGCAACAAGGTTCTTGGCAATATGACGGGCTGCATAAGCAGCTGAACGGTCTACCTTTGAAGAATCTTTTCCGGAAAAGGCGCCTCCACCATGGGCTCCCTTACCACCATAGGTATCCACAATGATCTTACGACCGGTAAGACCGGTATCGCCATGAGGCCCTCCGATTACAAATTTACCTGTAGGATTTACCAACAGACGGTAATCATCGTTAAACAATTTCTTCAGGCGATTGGGAAGCGCTTTCTTCACACGGGGAATCAATATTCCGGTTATGTCTTTTTGTATGCGTTCCTGCATCATCTTCTCGGCTACTTTCGAAGCCTCAAAAGTGTTATCTGTAGGTTTTACAAACTCATCATGTTGAGTAGAAATAACAATAGTATCAATGCGCAAAGGCTTACCATTGTCAGCATATTCTATCGTAACTTGTGACTTGGCATCGGGCCTGAGATAGTCCATCGCTTTTTTATTTTCACGACGAATAACTGCAAGTTCTTCCAACAAACGATGAGCCAGATCGATAGAAAGTGGCATGTAATTGTCAGTTTCATTGGTAGCATAACCAAACATCATACCCTGATCACCTGCGCCTTGCTCTTCAGCATTTGCTCTTTCAACACCCTGGTTGATATCACTCGATTGTTCATGTATTGTTGTGATAACACCACAAGAACTAAAGTCAAAACGATATTCTGCTTTTGTATACCCTATCTTTTCAATTGTTTCGCGAACAATTTTCTGGATGTCTACATAACCGTTGGTTTTTACTTCACCGCTACAGACAGCTAAGCCTGTAGTTACTAATGTTTCACACGCAACCTTCGATTCCGGATCCCAACGAAGAAATTCGTCAAGTAAAGCATCTGAGATCTGATCGGCTACTTTGTCCGGATGTCCTTCTGAAACGGACTCCGATGTAAATAAGTATCCCATGATTAAAATGAATAAGTTGATTTAATATAAGTTAAGCGGGAAGGACCAATTGGACGAAAGCAAAATGAATTGTTTTAGCATTTTTTTTCGTGGTTGCAATCAATGAAATCTTTCCACAACGATGCAAAATTACATTTTTTTTAATTGCAACCTTTTCTAAAAATATATAAAAGCGTAATTTTATTTAAAATAGTACTATAACGTCAAGGATCTGAATACATCTTCAAGGTGGTGTTCTTCTTTTTGCATGGCTACTACTACCCAATTCTGCTCAACAGCATATCTGAAAACTTCTGCCCGAATATCATTTCCGGTCACAGCTTCCAATTCAAATTTATTCGATGTTAAAAGAGTAACTTTTGTTACGCCGCTTATCAGTGAAAGTTTTATAGGGTCTACGACAGTTTCAAATTCAACGGTAATGAATTCCTTTCCCCTCACTCCTGTAGAAATATTTCCCGTCTCATCATCAGCAACTATTTTACCTTTATTGATAATGATTATACGTTGACACACCGCTTCAACCTCCTGCATAATATGTGTTGAAAACAAAACAGTCCGTGTAAGTCCAATCTCCCGAATCAGATTTCGAATCTCGGTGAGCTGGTTGGGGTCGAGTCCCGAAGTAGGCTCATCCAGGATCAGTACCTTAGGGTTATGAATCAGAGCCTGAGCTAATCCAACCCTTTGTTTATATCCTTTCGAAAGGGTCCCAATCTTTTTATTGCTTTCAGCTGTTAACCCGGTAATAGCAATAAGTTCCTCAACACGAGATTTGGATTTTTTCCCAAAATTATTCAATCCGGCAATAAAAAGCAGAAACTCTCTTACATACATTTCAAGATAAAGGGGATTATTCTCAGGAAGGTATCCGATCATATGTCTTACTTTCAGTGAATCTTTCATGACATCATAACCATAAACAGAGACTGAACCATTTGTGGGAGGAATAAAACAGGCCATGATTTTCATCAATGTCGACTTCCCTGCACCATTTGGGCCCAATAAACCTGTTATCTGTCCGGGCTTTAGCGAAAGGGTGATATTATCGAGTACAGCCTGCTCTCCATAATATTTTGAAAGGTTGATGATATCTATTGACATGAAAAAGGAGATTAAACTTTTTGGCAAAGGTAATGTCAAATAAGAAATGAATTGAACACTATTTTTTTCTGACTGTTTTATAAGAAAATTTAATTATTTTCGTTTAACAATATAAAACTACTAACTCATGTACAGGAAACCACTATTTCATCTCGTAATTCTAACTGTTTTGATGGTTGGAATCTTAAGCACCAGCTGTAAAAAAAATAATCCCGGACCGCCAGTAGTCAGTAAAGCAGATCTGTCAAAAGACTCATTATATTATCTGTTCAAAGATGAGTATATCTTTACTGATGTAATTCCCTCATATGATGTTGTTAAACCACGTACTTTTGCAAACAATGACTCTTTATTTGCAAAACTGACCAGATATTCTACATCTCCAAAAGATCACTATAGCTATATTGATAAAACAGGTTATGTGGCTAGTGTAATTGGTCAAGGTGTTTCGCAAGGTGATTTTGGTATTGAAATATTTTATCCAAACTCAGCTAATCTTTCCGATCTTAGAGTGAAAGATGTCACTAAAGGATCCCCTGCCTACACGCTGGGTATTCATAAAGGATGGCAGATTACTTCTATTAACGGAAATTCAAACATTGCATATGATGGCAGTGATGTTGGTGGCAGTTCTGTAAATATTAACAGGGTAGTAAATGCAGTATATTATAGCTCGACTACCACATTTGTTTTCTTAAAGCCTGATGGGACATCTACTACGCTTACCTTAAGTGCCACTGTTTATAACATTGACCCTGTTACATTTGATACAGTTTATACCTTTGGCTCAAGAAAAGTTGGCTACATGGTTTTTGGATCATTCGTTGACATTTCTAATATTCAATCGGAACTCAACTCGGTATTCAGCATGTTTGCTGCAAAAGGTGTTACTGACCTTGTTATTGATTTACGCTATAACGGTGGCGGAGCAGTTAATACTTCAGAATATATGGCAGACCTGATTGCCCCGACCAGTGTTGGAACTGACAGCACAAAGTTAATGTACACCTATAATTTCAATTCCCTTATCAAATCTAACACCTACAGTACGATAACAAAAACATATAAACTTCCTCCTCCTGACCAGGCTTATTCTTATGCAGATCTTTTTAACAGTTTTAATCAATATAATATCACTAATTTTGTTAAAAAAGGAAGCGTAAATGTTCCTAACGTTGTGTTCATCGTTACTAATTCTACGGCTTCAGCCGCTGAATTACTGATTAACAACTTGAAGCCAGTAATGAATGTAAAATTGGTAGGGCTAACCACTTATGGAAAGCCGGTTGGATTTATTGCCATTCCTGTTGGGGGTTACGACATGTATGCCATCAGTTTCAGAACACTCAATTCTAACGGAACAGGAGATTATTATAATGGCATAACCCCTGATGTAAGCCTTTATGAAGATTATAAACATGACTACGGACAACTCACAGAAGTTTATCTTAACCAGGCTCTTACTACTCTTGGTGTAAAATCATTACCCATTCTGAAAGCCCAGAGTGCAACAATTGGAAAATTGAATAATACCAGACTCGACAGAACTTTCAAGGGAATGATTGAAACAAGAAAGAGAAAAATTAAATAATACAGGAATCTACCAACGTATCATTATTATATGAATTATAAAACTTCAATTGTGTTGCTGCTTATGGCAGCAACACAATTTTTTACTGTTTCCTACGCACAAAATGCCTCTAAGACAACCACATCAGCAAGTAAATTTGAAAATTGGTATAATGAGGATCTGTCGTCCAACCGAAAGTTTGGAATGAGTGTAGATCGCACATACAATGAACTCTTAAAAGGCAAAAAATCAAAGACTGTCATCGTCGCCATTATTGATAGTGGCGTTGATATTTTCCATGAAGAGTTGCAAGGTGAAATATGGACCAATCCTTCTGAGATTCCCGGAAATGGAATTGATGATGATCACAATGGATATGTAGATGACATTCACGGTTGGTCGTTTTTGGGTAACAGTAAAGGTGAAAACATAGTTTATGAGAATACAGAATTATGTCGTCAATACAAGAAGTTAAACCCAAAATACAAAGACATAGAGCCTTCTCAGGTTAAGACAACAGATACTGCAGAGTATCATTATTACCAAAAGATCAAACCCAAATATTTGGAAGAATACGATAAAGCAAAAAAAGAAGCAGATAAGATTACTGCTTTTGCTGCCAACTATCAATTTGCTGATAGTGTAATGTGTTTATATCTCCACAAGAAAGAATATACATTGGAAGATATAAAAACAGTAAATCCCGACACTACCAAGACGCTTAAGTTTTCAAAAGAGTTATTGCTGTTTTTATATAAACAAAGGGGTTTCATCAAGAGCGATTTCAAAGATTATCTTAAACAGGTTTTTGTCAAATTCTACTTCCAGAATAATCTGAATTTCAACCCACGAGAAATCGTAGGTGATAATCCTGAGGACATTACTGATGTCAGATATGGAAACAATGATGTTATAGGACCTGATCCGGAACATGGTACACATGTTGCCGGTATAGTAGCTGCAAACCGCAATAATGGAATTGGTGTGAAAGGTGTTGCTGACAATGTTCAGATTATGTCGCTAAGGGTTGTACCTGATGGTGACGAACGGGATAAGGACATTGCCTTAGCTATACGATATGCGACTAGAATGGGTGCCAAGGTCATTAATATGAGTTTTGGAAAAGAAAATTCCCCACAAAAGAAATTTATTGACGATGCTGTAAGAGAGGCTATAGCACACGATGTCCTGTTTGTTCATGCTGCCGGTAATGACGCAAAAGACATAGATACTCTTGATAATTATCCTTCTAATATTTTGCTCGACAAATCTGATGTTAAAGCAAACTGGATAACGGTGGGAGCTTCTTCAATAAAAAAAGGGAAAAATCTGCCCGCTTCTTTTTCAAATTATGGGAAGAATGAGGTAGATATTTTTGCTCCGGGTGTAAGTATTTACAATCTGAAGCCTGGTAACCAATACAAAGAAAATGATGGCACAAGCATGGCTTCACCCATGGTAGCTGGACTTGCAGCCATGATTCGTTCTTACTTCCCTTTGCTCACGGCGGCTCAGGTAAAAGAATGTATCATGAAATCTGCAAAAGTTTATACCCATAAAGTTTTCCTTCCTGAAGAGGGCGGAAATAAGAAACACAAAGTGCGGTTTAACGAATTATCTGTTTCGGGTGGGATAGCAAATGCTTATGATGCTGTGAAACTGGCTGAAACAATGAGCAAATAGTATAATGGTAAGGACAGTTTGCAACCTGTCCTTACCATTTCATTGAAAGCTTCTTCAAAGATTCGGGTAACTTATCAAAACCTTTTGCAACCGCTGGACTCAAGCCGGGTTGCCCATTCTTTTCCATTATTTGTTTTCCTTTTAAAGGATCGACCATAAAAGCTACAAACTTCTCTGCAAGCGTTTTATTGGGTGCATTCTTTAGAACAGTGATACTGTATATCATAGGTTCGCCCTTCTGCGCTACCTTTTCTCCAGGTTTCTTCCCATTAATTGCTACTGAAGACGTTGCATACCAAGCGGCCAACTCTTTCATTTTAAGGTTCACAGAATCGGGAAGCACCAGATACTTCAAATGATGTTGCACTGCAACAGAACGATACAGGAATGCAAAGTCAATTGTATTGCTTTCCAATAAAGCAAGTAGGTCAACCTCTTTGGGTCTGATGTAGGCATTATCTTTCTTCAACAAACTCTTTTCGAGGCCTGCTTTTTTATAATATCGTTCAGAAAGTTGCATACATTGCACTGAGCGATAACCACATGGGTCGGCGTTGGGATCTGAACGTCCAAATCTGACGTCGGGTTGTCCCAGGAGTTTATACCAGTTTCGGTCATTGATTTCATTGGTATACTTTGCTTTAGGAGCAAAAACAATAGCCATTTCGTTTAAAGCAAAAGCTAGATTCCAGTCTGCATACTGAGGGATAAGCAGCTGATCAATGACTTTATAATCAGCAGATGCCATGACATCACATGGTTGCTGCAGATCTGTAATCTTGCGGGCACAGGCAATACTTCCTCCAGACTCTAGAAGTATTTTTGCACCGGGATTCTCCTTCTCAAAAGCAGTCGCGATCTCTTTCATGGGTAGACTGAGACTGCCGGCATGAAATACGATGAGTTTTTGAATGGTGGTTTTGGGCTGATTACAGCCGGCCATGATACCAAACAATAAAATAAAACTTAATATTTGGGTAAATCTATTCATCATAAAATATTTTAAGCGTTTGAGTTTTCTAACGTATTGGATATTTCATTTGTAATCTCATTGATAAAATCATTGAACGCAGATTGAATCACACCATCTACACGGGCATGTAAATGATCAAAGGCTGCTACCAATCTTTTCCCCGCAGGTGTAAGTGTTGATTTGCCACCATCTTTCCCTCCCCTACTCTTGTCAAGGATCTGAAATCCCAGTTGTTCTTCAATCTTTTTCAAATCACCCCATGTACGCCGATAGGTTAATCCCAGTGTCTCTGTTGCTGCCATCAGTGATCCTGTTTTCTCAATGGCTTTAAGTATCTGCCATTTCCCGTCACCCATGATACCTTCTCCGGTCTCGGTAGAGAGCCAAATTTTATACTGGGGCTTTATGTTTTCTGATTTCATGATGAATATGTTTAGATAAACATATCGCAAAGATAAAATCTTAAGTCATCATTTAGAAATAAATTTCTGCATGTATATTGTTAATAGAAACACCGGCAGATTTCAAAATGTTAAATACTTCGTCTATCATGGCACTATTGCCACATAAATAATAATGGGCAGTAGCATCGGGCTCATACTTTCTAAGATAATCTGTTACACGACCATGAAATTCACTTCCCTGTTCACCAGAAGTACATTGAATATAACGTGATTCATGATAGACAGACCGCTCATACCCTTCCTTCAAATATCGTACACCATGAAGTATAGTATAATCGAGCAAGAGATCTGATAACACCATGCTATGAAAAGGAGATATTCCGGTTCCCGCTGCTACAAAAATATTCTTATCGTTCTGATAGGTATCTTCCAGCGTAAAATTGCCATAAGGTCCTGTCACTAAAAGTTTATCCCCCGGTAGAAGTTTACTTAAACGATACGAAAATGATGCTTCATCAACCAATTGTACTAAGACCTCAATATAAGCAGCTTTTACCGGACTATATATGGAATATTCCCTACGTTCCTTGTGTTCCAGTGTGCCCAGCTTAACATATTGCCCGGCTTTAAACGCTAACCCCTCTTTATCAAAACGAATAACAAATACCGAATCTGTTAAATAACGTACATCAAGGACAATTGCCAATTTTTCTTCTTTCTGATGATCCATAATTTGAGGTTGTGGTTATCACATTACTTGATAAGAGATAAACTTCTTTTATGAAAAAATGTTTAATTTTTCATTAGCTTGGAGAGGTATATCTATTATAATAAAGTCAGAACACAATTTTTATTACCTGGTAAATATTACAATTGTAAAAAATGATTGGCATTATGCATTTTGTATAATTATAAAGACTACCTTTACAAAAAATTACAGAATTATGGAATTCAATGTTAAAGAGATTATTAACACGACACTCATTCTCTTTTCAATCATAGATATATCCGGGAATATGCCAATTGTTATTTCACTGAGGAATAAAGTGGGACACATCCAATCTGAAAAGGCTACTGTCGTTGCCTTTGTCATCATGTTGGTCTTTCTTTTTCTAGGTAATGAATTACTCAAATTAATAGGTATTGATCTTGCCTCATTTGCAATTGCAGGAGCAGTGATCATTTTTATTATGGCTTTAGAGATGATTCTGGGTATCCAGATTATGAAGGAAGTAGAACCCGAAACGGCTTCAATCGTTCCACTGGCATTTCCATTACTTGCCGGACCAGGAGTATTTACTACTTTATTGGCGATAAGGGCTGAATACAAAGTTGAAAATATTGTTGTTGGAATAATTGTCAACCTGATATTTGTTTATATTGTACTGAAACGCACTCAACATATAGAAAGGTTTCTGGGGAAAAATGGATTAACTGTATTACGAAAGTTTTTTGGAATTATCCTTCTTGCAATTGCCATTAAGCTTTTCAAGACCAATGTCGGTTTATAGTAGTTATTGATACTGATTACCTTACTATCATTTACTCTTTCCCCGGGAAGCTGATGACAATTTTAAAGACCAGGTTCTCCTTTGTGGTTGCAAAACGATATGCACCCATTCTATAATAAATACCAAGCCCTACCCCATAAATCTTCAGGTCGAGCAAATTATTAATTTGAATTCCTGATTCGATAAAGCCTTTATGCATATCAGTTACGGGCAGAAAATAATAGGGAGGTCTGTTTTGTATTTTTCCCCAGCCATAATTCAACACCAGTGCCGGACAGGGATTAAAATATTCTGTCTTGGAAAAGAGGTTTCCAAAAGTGTGGGAAAAGAAAAAGTTGATACTTCGGTCATTCATAAACTCAGTGGGATGCATGGTCACAAAACTACCGGAGGCATACAAACCAAAATTTCCATATGTGCCACGACCATTAAAATACTCAAAATATGGTGCAGTCCCTTTCAGGAGATTTCCAACCACTTGCAATGAGCTTCTTCCCAAACGATTGAAAGAATGCACAATCTGCATCTTCCCTTCAAAACGATTATAGTTGAAGTCTCCACTGAATAGACCCGGGACTCCACGGGTGAGTTGAAACCAAAAAACAGGATAAGATGAGCTTTTTACGTCTGTCTCACCAGGAATCTGAAAAAGATTCCGACCAGGGGCTAACTCAATTCCCATTACTATCCCTGAAACATTGTACAGATCGGGCAACAAAACCTGGATTCCATTACTAATATCGTATCCCCTTTCAACGATACGTCGTTGAAGTGCCCCATAAAAAACAAAGTTCTTTTGTGTAAAAGTAACAGCAAAATGCATTTTCCTTTCATAATTCATCCTACTGATATAAAAAGATCGGAATGAAGACGGTTCAAATATTTCATTCTTTTCATCAAAGAACTGACTACCTCCGCTCTCCTGTGTATCATAGCTGTATCTGGCATTTAACTTAACAGTTTTATTCTCATCGGGCCACCCTGAAATATCAAAACCATATTTTGTTTTATGATCTTTAAAGCCATAACCTACAAACCCACCTATCGAAGCAGCTTTGGATAGTTCGTCATTGGTGTGGCCACCTAAACCCAAATAGACACCTTCGTATTGATTAAACCGCTTCACCCGACTCATATCTATTGAAAAACAACCAATTGGTATTTCTCCTGACAGCAGTGATTCCTGTTTTCTTTTCATCTGTGCATACTGGTCCATGTGCATCACACTGTCGATATAGTGATAGATACCAGACCTATCGACAGTCAAAGAATCGATCGATTGTTGAGAAGGAATGAGTTTGATAATCAATGGGCTGGCTTTATCAGTTACATTAATCAACAAAGGCTGAAAGCCCTTATATGCAAAAAGAAGAAGCCGGATGGGTTCATTTGAACGAATAGTAAACAATCCATTGATATCGGTATAAGTTGTAAACCTGGCATTGTTGACTCCAATATTAACAAATGCAAGATGAGCATTATTAACCTGATCTAACACTACTCCATTGAGTAAATAATTCTGTGCAACAGAAATAGCAGGGAAACCAATGCTGATAACTAGTAAAAATATTATTTTTGTTGATAATTTTCTCATGCCTGTCATAACAATAATAAATATCTTTCAACCATAAATGGTTTTAAAAGACCACAAATTCAACCAAATTTATAAAACTGAAAGATATTAAAAATTCTTTCACTATCTTTATAAAAAGAATCGCAAATATAATTCAGAATGCAATGACTGAGAAGCTGATTACTTATTTCGAAAAACAGCAGCAGCTATTTACGGAATACTATAACGAAAGTCGCAAGTATTATACTATCAACTCAGTTCATGAAATGCGACTTTGTATGAAACGGTTACGTGCCCTTTTCCTCTTCTTTGAAGCATTGGAACCTGATGTTATCAGCACAAAGGTTATGTTATCTGGTTTCCGTAAATTGTTTAAGCTTGCAGGACATATCCGCGATATCCAAATCCAAAAGAAAATGGCGCTTCATTTTGAAAAAGAATTGGATGCCTCATATTCAGATTATATCCATTACCTAAATAAAAACGAAAAGAGTGCTATTCGTGCTTTTGAGAAAAAGATGCACGGTTATGAGCCTGAAAAAGATTTCGCTATGCTGCGCAATGTAATATCTGAAACTCTCAGTACCTATCCTTCAGATAATATTTCTTTGCGTGGCCAGCAGATTATTTTAGATAAGTTCACGTTGGTCAAAAAAATGACCAAAGGGAAGCTAAATACCACACAATTACATTCTATCAGAACCAAACTCAAACAAATATCCTATTTGTTGAAAATCTGGAAAGGTCATGAAAATGTTACACAGATCATACCTATTGAGCGGGCTCATTTGCAAATTGTTGAAGTCAAACTAGGCCAGTGGCATGATTATGTAGTAGCACAAACCTTCATCCGAAACTTCATCGCTTCTATCCCTGACGACAAGCCTGTCCCAGTTCATTATGCATTACTTTTGGTCACTGTTTTAAACAATCGTAAAGCATTGGCAGCAGAGATCAAACCTCAAATTAAATCTTTAATGGAGCAGGAATAAACCTAGAAGAGCTTTGGGTTGTCATAGTGTCGGGAACTATCACGCATAGACTTCTTTACCAGATTTCTTTCAAAAGCAGTTGTCAGATCCACACCGGTTTGGTTAGCCAGACATATCAGAACGAATAACACATCAGCCATCTCATCAGCCATATCAACCGCTTTATCACTTTTCTTAAAACTTTGCTCACCATATCTTCGGGCGATGATTCTTGCCAGTTCCCCCACCTCTTCAGTAAGTAGTGCCAGATTGGTCAACTCATTGAAATAGCGTACTCCTACTGTATTAATCCATTCATCAACTTTTTGCTGAGCTTCTTTTATTTCCATTCTAAATTGATTTTTTAAAATAAATATTTTCCAGATTTACAAAGATATAGCAATGTATCCAACCCTTTTCTATCTTTGTATAAAATCAATGGTACGTTTTGAAACGAACGAGCACATTTTACATTATCGCCTCTCTATTAGGTGGTTTGGCGCTCTTATTTATCATTGCTCCTTTGCTGGGACTGATGATCAAATCAACCTGGCCTGAATTGTTTCAGGTTTCACAAAATCGTGATGTTCAGGAGAGTATTTTTTTAACTCTGGCAACTAGTATGATGGGGACACTACTTTTGGCCATTCCCGGAATTCCATTGGCTTATATGCTGGCACGAAAACAATTCCCATTCCGAAGTTTTATCATCGGATTGGTCGATCTCCCTGTCGTTATTCCTCATTCTGCGGCAGGTATTGCTTTACTGGGTTTCCTTTCGAGAGATTCTTTTTTTGGAAGTGGAATGGCCCATCTGGGTATAGATTTCATTGGTAAACCTGCTGGGATAGCTATGGCTATGGCCTTTGTAAGTCTTCCTTTTTTATTGAATGCCGCTCGAGAGGGCTTTGCTTCTGTTCCATTGAGGCTCGAACAGGCAGCCTTGAATCTGGGTGCCACTCCATCACAGGTCTTTTTTACGATCTCGCTCCCCCTGGCATGGCGAAGCATCTTGTCAGGACTCATCATGATGTTTGCCAGAGGGATGAGTGAATTCGGAGCAGTGGTGATTATCGCCTATCATCCTATGACCTCCTCCGTAATGTTATGGGAATGGTTTGGAGCATATGGATTAAAGTATGCACGCCCCATTGCCGTGTTAGTTATTCTAATATCTTTGATATTCTTTATATTACTCAGACTACTCTCGAAGAATGATGACCCCGTAAGCCGGAAAAAAAGAAAGAAGAAAGATGCTTGAACTGAAAAACATCAACTATGAAACCGGCGAATTTAACCTTAAGAATATCTGTTTCAAGGTTAGAAAGGGAGAATATTTTGTCCTGTTGGGACCCTCAGGAGCAGGAAAATCGGTCTTACTTGAATTGATTGCCGGTTTAACATTTGCAGATAGCGGTCAAATTCTTTTTAAAGAGGAAGATTTTACAGAAGCCCCGGCCTGGAAACGTCCCTTTGGACTGGTATTTCAGGATCTGGCACTCTTTCCACACCTGAAAGTTTTTGATAACATTGCCTATGCGCTAAAAAGGCATAATCTCAAAAAAGAAGAAATTAACAAAAGAGTTGATGAGCTTTCAAAAGAATTGGGAATATCAGATTTATTGTCACGTAAACCCGATAGCCTTTCGGGTGGAGAACAACAAAGAGTAGCGCTTGCCCGGACCCTGGCATTAAAGCCTTCAGTATTATTACTCGATGAACCATTATCAGCAGTTGATGTTAGTCTTCAACATGAACTTAGAGCTTTATTGCGCATGATAAACAGGAATGGCGTCACCATTATTCACGTTACTCATAGTTTTGAGGAAGCGCTTGCAATGGCTCAACAGGTTTCTATTATTGAAAAGGGATCGATTATTCATATCGGTACAACTCATGAAGTCTTTGAGCGTCCCAAGTCTGCGTTTATTGCCAGCCTCTCCGGACACCGTAACTTTTTCAAGGTCAGGGTAAGTCATGAACCAGGTTCTGAACTGCTCAAGGCAGAAACCTCCCCTGGGAATGTTATCTTTTGTTATGGAGAACCAACCATTACAGAAGGATTTGTTTTGATTAATCATGAAAACATTGTATTAAGCATTGAAGAACCCGACCTGAGTACCCGTAATAATTTTCATGGAACCATCACCGACCTCCATCCCTCTTTACATGGATTTGAGATCACCATTGATACAGGTATTCAGTTACATGTGCAACTGACTGCTGAGTCGGTTCAAAAATTTAATCTTGAACAAGGCAGTAAAATCTGGGCTTGTTTTAAAGCATCATCCGTAACACTTATTGACTGAACAATACATTCACACATATAAAAATTATAACCATGACTAAAAAAATGAAGGATGCCTCAGATTATTTCAGCAAAACAGAAAATGCTGAAATCAAAAAGTTACATGGACTTGTAGCTAAAGCAATAAATGAAGAGACACTAATGACAACTAGTCTTCATAATCCTCCTCAGGAAGTAATGACCCCTGGTCAAAAGATATCAGACAAAGTAGCTCAATTTGGTGGAAGCTGGAAGTTTATTATCTTCTTTCTTATACTCCTGGTTGTTTGGATAACCTATAATGCTATAGCCATTGGAAAAGCATCTTTTGATCCTTATCCATTTATTCTGATGAACTTAATTCTATCGTGTTTAGCAGCATTGCAGGCACCTATCATCATGATGAGCCAGAATAGGAAGGAAGAAATAGACCGTAAAAGAGCAGAAAATGACTATATGGTCAATCTAAAAGCCGAGATAGAAATCAGAAATCTGCATGAGAAGCTAGATCTGCTGATGGAAGAACAATTGAAAACACTCATGGATAACCAAAATGCGCATCAGAAATTATTAAAAGAGATTAATACCAGGTTATCTAAATAAAATCCAACATCAAAAATAAATGCTATGCAGTTATTAATAGCCAGTGTCATTCAGGCCATGTTGGCTCCTGGTATCATGATTTCAGCCTGCGGATTATTGTTACTGGGGATGAACAACAAATATTCACTCGTTGTATCACGTATAAGGGCTCTTGCTGACGAGAAACGCAAATTAATCACCCCTCCGAAACATGGAAATCTAAATCAGGTTGAAGAAAACCGTCTGCAAAATATCAATACAGAAATAGAATTGTTTGCTTTCAGGGTAGTTCTCGTAAAAAAAGCAGTTACCAGCTATTATATCGCCGTTGCCTTTTTCATTTTCGCCTCATTGCTCATAGGTCTTAATTTTATTTCGGATATGAAGATCACCTATATCATCGCACTCATTTCATTTCTTTCGGGGATGATTTCGGTCGTAATAGGTGTTTATTATGCAGCGAAAGAGATCAAAAAAGGACTTGAGATTGTCAAAATTGAAATAGTTAACATCTGATAATTAATTTCTTATATGAAGTCATAAAAAATCCATAATATTTGGCCTTTTTTCAATTCGATATAGATCAAATGATGTAGGGATGGCTCTTAGCCATCCTTTTTCAATCCTAAAGTGATCATATGATTTCGGTAAAATAATTATGGCTAATATTCAACTTTGACTTTAGTGTTAAAACCATCTGACGATTCCAATCCCATATTCAAAACCAAAACCAAAAAAGTTATATTTCTCAATATGTAGGTTTATTCCTCAAACCATTTCCCTTATAAATTGTTAAAATAATACAGTAAGCTCAATTAAAACATCGCTAAAATCCATATATTTCAGAATTTCATCTATTTATGAATTTACCAAATAATTACACTTTTCTAAACAAATCATATTTTTTGTTAATTAAGTATTAAGTTACTCGAATCTTAATTTTTTGTTAATACTTTAGTAGCCTAAAACCTATTTTACTATGAAGAAAGTAATATTAAGTATTGTATGTGCCATGACAATTTTTAGTGCGTGTGAAAAAATTGTTTATAATGCTCCCAATACATTACCTGGTACGACTAACACGACCCCTCCTACTGTAATCATGACAGACCCATCCAATACAGCAACCGGCATATCGCTCAACCAACAAATCTCCATTTCTTTCAATAAAGCTTTGGATCCTTTGACTATCAATGCATCAACGATCACCTTGAGTCAGGGTACTACTCCAGTGGCAGCAACCGTCTCTTATGTGAACAACAGGGTTACACTTACATTGGCCGGAAACATGACACCCAACAAAATATATACTGTAACAGTTACTACCGGCGTCAAAGATGCCACTGGTAATGCAATGAGCGCCAATTATACTTTTACCTTTACTTCAGGAGCAACTGCAGATGTCACTTCACCAGCAGTATCCTCTTCAGATCCGACAAACAATGCTACGGGTGTAATATTGAGCAAGATTATAACCATTACATTCAATAAGACATTGGATCCCTTAACCGTAACTGCTTCAACATTCACATTAAAACAAGGAACTACTGTGGTTGCAGGAACTGTATCTAACTCTGGCACACAGGTTTCATTTATTCCTTCGGCCAATTATTCTCCAAACACTGTTTATACCGCAACGATAACTACAGGAGTTAAAGATATGTCAGGAAATGCTTTGGCCAGCAACTATACTTTTAGCTTTACTACAACATCGGCACCCGACTTGACGCCGCCAACCATTACTTCAACAGATCCGGTAAGTGGCGCTACCGGGGTTGCAACAAATAAAGTTATAGCGGTAAATTTCAGTAAGACCATGACAGCTACAACTATCTCTTCGTCTACATTTACACTGAAACAGGGAACAACAGCAATTACGGGTACTGTTGCTTATTCAGGAACAACGGCAACGTTTACATCAACTACAGTGCTGGCAGCAGCAACCACTTACACCGCTTCCATCTCTACAGGCGTAAAAGATCTGTCCGGCAATGCACTCTTAGCAGCTACAACATGGAGTTTTACGACTGCAGTGCCAATCTTATCTTTTGCAACAGACATCATCCCTGTGCTCAATATGTGTGAAAATTGTCATTCGCATGGATGGACTCCTTCTTCAAATGCTTCAACCTACTATACAAATCTGGTGAACAAAAATTATGTGAAACCATCTTCTTATACAACCAGTACGATATATACCAAGTTGCAAAGTGGTCATCCCGGAACAGGTAACATTTCAAAAGCTAATACAGACAAAATCATAAATTGGATGATACAAGGATCGAAAAACAATTAATAATCCCTGTTTCATATCTTTTCCAACTAATCCCTGATCCCTCCTTTATCCAGAAATAGCAGGCATAAAAAAAGATTCCCCACTAAAATTAGTGAGGAATCTTAACTTGGTACCCGAAGGGGGTACATTTGAGGGTAAAAATAGGATAAACAAAAGAAGTTAAAGGTATTGTTTTACAGTTTTTTACCTGCTTTTTTAAAAAGTCATTTTCCTTTGTTTTGACCTTGTTTTGTTACTTAGTGATATTATTTTGTTACTCATATGGGTTAAAGTCCCTTTTTGTTACTATATTTGTAAACAAATAACAATCAAATGAAAACAAATGTACCCTCTTTGGAAAAAAGACCCCCCAGACGGGGAGTAAAAAAGAATAATGTTACTTTGAGAGAAAA
>Ga0224523_1000642_pt1 | contig 17047 bp, 12 predicted proteins | sample CFST50metaG_FD_182732 | JGI IMG/M metagenome (GOLD analysis project Ga0224523, IMG submission 182732) | Peat soil microbial communities from Stordalen Mire, Sweden - C.F.S.T50 | ecosystem: Environmental > Terrestrial > Soil > Wetlands > Peat | place: Sweden: Norrbotten County, Stordalen Mire...
GCTCAAGCTTTTATCGGGTGGCTTCAACTTTTTGTTTTGTTTATGTTTGTGAAAAATATCCCCCATTGAGATATACCAGGAGACTATATTATGAAATTATAGAGATTTCGGGTTAAATGGACAATATCTCAACTGGGGGACTATTTTGCAATTTAATTAGAATTTATAAGTTTTCTAATCCAATTTTAATCATGATTAATCTAAAAAAGATCAATCAACTTGCTGCTATTTTGCCAATAAATACCCATTTACCATCAAATCTCATCACCCATGAATTAGCATTCAGTGATCATGCAATCAAGCTATTATCTTCCGATCTTGAAATACACAATCACATTGCTTTTATTGTCATTCAACCCGAACATTCTTATCTGTTAACAAATAAATTAATTCAATCCGTTCATTGTGTAATTATAAAAGGAGTAGGTGTTTTTTTAAGTTCTACCTGTTCTTTCAATACAGAATGCATCCTTGAACAGCTTGTAAAATGGGCGCCATATAAAAAAGTCAGCGATAACATGGAGCTTTATCAGCGTTGATATTCAAAAAACATTTTTTTTTAATGCAGACTAATGGTTTTGTTATTTACAACCGACCTATATATAAAAGCAACCTTATGAAGCAATGGTGCAATTACTCATGAAAATGAAAACACCCTATTGTAGCGCATCAAAACACATGTAATATTGACATTTAATTAAGTAATTTTGTTTGTGAAAACTATTAAATGTCCATATACACAACATACAGCGATGAAGAACTAACTGCTTTATTAAAGCAGGAAGATCATGTTGCCTTTACCGAACTTTATAACCGGTATTGGCGGAAGCTGTTTGTTGTTGCTGCAAATAAGCTTAAAGACAATGCCGCAGCCGAAGAACTTGCCCAGGATATTTTTGTAGACATCTGGCATAGAAGGAGTACTATAACCATTCAGACCACTTTCAGAGCATATCTGGCTGTTGCTTTAAAATATAAAATCATAGATCTGATGGCTAAAGCAAACCATCGTTATATGTATGAAGAACATCTTAGTCAGACCAATACCCTGGTCGACGATTATACCCAACAATGGTTAAGCTTTGAAGAACTGCAGAGTCGTCTTGCACATTTGGTAAATGAATTGCCTGAAAAATGCAAAATTGTTTATCAACTCAGAGAAGAGGGATTTTCTTATGTTCAGATTGCCACCCGGCTTGGTATCGCAGAGCGAACCGTTGAATCTCATTTAAATAAAGCCATTAAAACCATTCGTTCAAAAATTAAAATGTATCTGTTCTGCTGGTTTTTATAATCTTAAACCAAAGGAACGATTAAAATTTACATTTTTTTAAAAACCACTAATGGTTTTCTATTTCATAACCGACCTATTAATAAACAACAATTAGATGAAACCCGATCAACTCAATAAGAGGTATTTTGAACTTGCCGAAAAATGGATGAACGGTACAATTACTCCCGATGAAGAAAAGGAGTACGCACAATGGTATAATAGTGATCAGAATATAACAGTAGAGTTACCAGCAAGCTTTGTAACCTCTCAAACCATGCATGAGAAGCGGATGTTGGAAGAGCTTAACCGCAAATCAGGAATAAATGGTAATACTCGAATTTTTTTTATCAAACGTTTTGCTGCAGCGGCATCTATCCTTCTATTTGTAAGCATCGGGCTCTATTTTTATCTGCATACAAAAAACAACACTATCGAAAACACACGTTTTGTCCAAAACGACATCGCTCCAGGAAGCAATAAAGCCGTACTAACTCTGGCCGATGGAAAGCAAATTATATTAAATGATGCCCGTAACGGTCAACTGGCCAATGAAAGCAATACCCTGATCGATAAAACAGCCGATGGCCATGTTGCTTATAAGAACGAAGCAGAAGGCAAAACAGCGATGGTTTTCAATACATTGAGTACACCTCGTGGTGGTCAGTATACTCTTACACTGGCTGATGGCACAAGAGTGCTTTTAAATGCAGCCTCCTCTATAACTTATCCTACCTCTTTCTTGGGTAATGATCGAAAAGTAATACTCACAGGTGAAGCCTATTTCGAAGTAGCACATAATGCTGTCAAACCTTTCCGTGTAACCAGTCAGGGACAAACCGTAGAGGTTTTGGGCACGCACTTTAATATCAATGCATATTCCGATGAATCTAATATCAGGACTACTCTGGTCGAAGGATCGGTAAAAGTTACGAGTGGAACATCACAGGAAATTATTAAACCCGGACAGCAATCTGTTCTGATGCAGCAATCCTTAAAGGTTAACGATGCCAATATTGAAGAGACCATTGCCTGGACTAACGGTTATTTCCGATTTAACGATGCCAAAATTGAAAGCGTGATGCGGATTATCTCCCGTTGGTACGATATTGATGTAGCCTATGAAGGTAAAGTGACGGATGAAGGATTTTATGGAAAGATTTCACGTTATAAAAATATCAGTCAGGTGCTGAAGATGCTGGAAAAAACAAAAACTGTTCATTTTAAAATTGAAGGAAGGAGGGTCACCCTGATGCAATAATTATACTTATCAAGGTTACTCCATAATAAAAAAAGCCATTCCGGTTAGTGCCGGAATGACTCCTGAATGGATTAGCCATATATATTGAAAAAACATTTTATGAACCGCAGTGTGCCTCACTCATCTGGAAAATGCAAAGGCGCATTGCATAAAATCCACACGACACAAATGTACAAATTATATTCTGAAAATGTACGGCCATACAGCCGTAAATCTAAAATCCTGTTGAGAATGAAGCTAACCATACTTCTAATGATAGTAGCTGTTTTGCAGGTAAGTGCAACCACGTTTGCACAAAGAATTACATTGACGGAAAAGAATGCCCCATTGGAAAAAGTCCTTGACCAAATAAGCATCCAAACCGGCTTTGATTTTCTGTTTACAAGCACGATATTAAAAGGTAGCAAGCCTGTTAATATTAACGTAAAAAATGCCGATTTAAACGAAGTACTGAGAACGATATTTGAAGGACAACCATTGGAGTTTTCCATTGCAGATAAATCTGTAGTAGTGTCCAGAAAAGAAACTTTGCCTGCTGAAAAGATCCAACCTGCTCCTATACCACAACCTATTACTATTGATGGCCAGGTAACTAACGCCAAAGGCGAACCGCTTGTTGGAGTAACCGTGTTGATAAAAGGTACCAACAGAGGCGTCATTACAGATGCTAATGGTTACTATAAGTTGCAAGTAAATTTGAATGATAAAACGCTGATTTTCTCTTGTGTAGGAATGATCTGGCAGGAAGTCACCATTAATGGAAGAACAGTAATTAATGTGGTTTTGGTGGAAGGAATATCTAAGTTGGGAACAGTGTCAGTTGTCTCTACGGGTTATCAAACATTGCCTAAAGAAAGGGCTACAGGTTCTTTTGCCATCATTGACAGTACATTATTCAACCGCAGTGCCGCCCCCAATATATTAAATCGCCTGAATGGGTTAGCAAGCGGTGTATATATGAGTGCAGTTACTACACCTACTGATTTCTCGAATCAAGGTCGTACCTTAACTTATATGATCCGCGGGTTAAGCACCATTAACTCCACGCAGAGTCCTTTGGTAATCGTAGATGGTTTTCCATATAGGTCAACATCTCCTTATTATCAGGACATAAATAGTTTAAACCCGGATGACATAGAGTCGATAACGGTATTGAAAGATGCAGCAGCAGCCAGTATTTGGGGTGCACGTGCCGGTAATGGGGTTCTGGTTATTACAACAAAAAAAGGAAAGTACAATCAAAAACCAACTGTTAGTTTTAATATAGGTACGTCTATTACGCCTAAACCTGATTTATTCTCCGACCGTAGCATGTCAACGGCCGATATTATTGGAGTGGAAAGAAGCTTATATGCCCAGGGTAAATATGCTGCTTATAACACATCAGTTTTAAATTCTACATCATGGAAGCCGATTAGTCAGGTTGCCAGTTTATTGATGGCTGTATCGAACGGCACGCTATCACAAGCAGCAGCCGATGCGCAAATTGCGGCGTTGTCGAAATTGGATGTGCGTAATGACCTGTTGAAATATTTTTATCAAACCGCCATTAGCCAGAAATACGATGTGAATGTGCGTGGTGGTGGGGAAAAATATAAATATTTCCTGTCTGCAGGGTATGATAATGATAATGGAGTAAGTTATAATTATCAAAAAAGGGCCAGTATTAATATGACCAATACTTTTAACCCTATTAAAAACCTGGAAATTTCCCTGCCCTTAACTTATAGTTATAACAAACAAGGCATTGATAAGGGTACTAGCGTTAATAGCTATAGCAATTATAGCCCTTATACCCAATTTGCCGATGCAAACGGTAACCCTCAGAATGTAATTTATTCCAATGGATATAGTAATATGTTTATAACAAGGGCATTATCTAAAGGGTTATATAATATGAGTTTTAATCCCATTACGCAATTTAATGCTCCCCAATATACAAACACTAACACGACCTTAACAACCTTAAGCCCCAGTATTAAATATTCATTGCCCAACGGGTTCAGTGCCGAATTAACATATAATTACACGAAAACCTTGAAAAGTACTGAAATATATCAGAGCGACTCGGTCTGGAATCTGAAAAACAATATAAATAACTACACACAAATTGGCACAAACAATGTGCTTACATATCCTATCAATAGGGGCGGTACTTTGAATGAACGTGTTGATGAACAGATTGATAATAACGTACGGGCTTTGTTGAACTATAACCATAATCTAGGCGCCGACCACCGTATAGATGCTGTTATAGGTTATGACAGGAACGAAACCCATATCAATAGCAACTACAATGGATGGTATGGTTATAATACTCAATTGGGAACCCTACAAACATTAGTTGATAACGTAACGCGTTATACAAATACCAATTACGCGATACTGGACGTTCCACTTACCATGACATCAGCTGTATCGACCATACAAAACGGTATATATAGGCAGTTTACAGCTTTTGTTTCTTCTTTTGGAAACGCAGCCTATACTTACAAGAACCGATACACTTTATCGGGGAGTGCCCGTGGAGATGAAGCTAATATTTTCGGGGTAAGTACCAATAACAAGAAAAAAATATTATGGAGCGTTGGCGGTAGTTGGCGGATCGATCAGGAAGCGTTTTATCATATATCCTGGCTGCCTACATTGAAACTGCGTACTACTTACGGAATGCAGGGAAATATCCCGAGTTTTTCCGTACAATCGTTGGCTACCATTTCCTATTATGCTTCTACTACCAACTCTTCGGGTTTACCTTATGCCCAACTTAACAACCTTCCTAATCCCAACCTGCGTTGGGAACAAACCGGACAACTAAATATCGGACTTGATTTTGGGGTAAAAAACAATATCGTTTCAGGTAGTATAGATTATTACACCAAAAAAGGAAATGATCTGATCGGGACATTTGTTATGGATCCCAGCACAGGCATTAGCAGTTATACAGGCAATGTAGCAGGGATGAAAGGCAATGGAGTGGATGTGACATTGAACACGAAAAACATTGAGACAAAAGACTTCAAATGGAACACGCGGATTTTGTTCAGCCAAAATGCGGATGAAGTAACTGCCTATTATCCTACTACAAAGTATTATCAACCTTACGTTAATTCTGTTCCTTATACTGTAGGTCGTCCGATAAACAGTATTTATAGTTATAAATGGGCAGGGTTAGACCCACTTTCAGGTAATCCGCAGGGTTATGTAAACGGGAATATAAGTACCGACTATTCAACGATTCTTAGCTCTACAACAAAGAGCGATATCGTGTATAACGGTCCTGCAAACCCCACTATATTTGGTTCTATAATGAATACATTCTCATACAAGGGCTTTAATATTTCCGCAAATATTACTTATGAAGGAGGTTTTTATTACCGTATGTCATCAATAAACTATTCTAACCTATTCGGCAGTAATATGATAACGAGTCGCGGGGATATTGATTTCACAAAGCGTTGGCAACAGGCAGGAGATGAAAAATTCACGAATGTACCTTCTATGCCCACAGTGGCCAATAGCTCATCCAATAGGGACTACTTTTACCAGTATTCTTCCGCATTGGTTGCCAAGGGAGACAATATCCGTCTGCAGGATATTTCGTTGAGCTATGACCTGAACACGTCGAAAATCAAAGGATCACCATTCAGTAGCTTTCAGCTATATGGCTATTATCTGGTCAATACGTACTTGTGGAGGGCAGTTGATTATAAACTGCAAACACCTTCACAGACCATATCCTTTGGCATACGTGCAACACTTAAATAAATTTTTGTCTTTTTTAGGATAAACAAAAAAAATGATGACCATGAAAATGAAACAAATAATATTTATATCATTAAGCATTTTGATGCTTTTTGTGACTTCATGCACCAAAGACGCACTCAATAAAAAACCGGATATAACCATTGCCACACCATCAACTATCGCCGATTATCAATATCTTATGGATGGCATAGAGGGGGGGATAATCAGTAATGCACCCGGCTTGTACTCTTACTGCAATCTAGGGAATTTTCTGAGTGATGAATATACGACTACCGATGCCTATTACACTTCCAATTTTAGTGGCAATAAGCTTCTTACCGGTGTTTTTACTTGGAATACAAACATGTTTAACGACCTGACCTCTTTGGCAGAATGGAACTACCAGTACAAAACCATTTTGTATGCCAATGTGGTATCTGAAGGCATTGATGCCATTGCCCCAAAAAGCACTGAGCAAAGTGCATGGAATCTTGCAAAGGGGATGGCATTGTTCATCAGAGGCCAAATGTATTATAACCTTTCCCAGTTTTGGTCAAAACCTTATAATGCATCTACAGCCAAAACAGATATGGGCATCGTATTGCGTAAATCTTCTAATGCCACTGAGGTTTCTGTCCGTTCATCGGTAGAGGAGACCTATCAGCAGATTATCAGTGATTTTAAAGGGTCATTAAAATATTTGACCAATACAAGCACGGCAAATTCACAGCTCAGTAAAATACGCCCTTCCAAGGCGGCAGCTTATGGTGCTTTGGCCAGAACTTATCTTGCAATGGGAGACTATACCAATGTAAGGAACTATGCCGATTCAGCTTTGCAATTATATTCCACTCTTTTAGATTATAACACAGTTGGGGTTACTGCCATTTCTAGTCTTGCTAATTTTAATGCGGAAACAGTGTTTTACTGTATGGATCAATATGGCTCTTATGGTAGTTATTCTGGGTATTGGACTATTAATCCTGATAATCAGGCATTGTATGATAATAATGATTTAAGGAAAACATTGTTTTTCTTTAAAAATGTAAGCACTGGCAATACCATTTGGAATGGTGATTATGCAAATGGATATAAGTTTACCGGTATTGCCGTGGATGAACTATATCTTATGCGGGCCGAGGGCAATGCAAAGTTAGGCAATACCGCACCTGCAATAGCCGACCTAAACACCCTGCTTGTAAAACGGTATAAAACAGGAACCTTTACGCCACTCACCGCTACGGATGCAACTACGGCTTTGAACTTAGTTTTACTTGAACGCAGAAAAGAGCTGATATGCAGGGGTCTGCGCTGGTCAGACATCAGGCGCTTAGGCTTATCAGTAACAAGAACAGCACTTGGCGTTACCTCTACACTGACTGCAGGAGATAGCAAATATACGCTGCCAATACCGCCTTATGTAATTAGTGCCTCAAACGGGACGATAACACAAACCCCATAAAAGAAAAACTAAAACTTTAAAAATAATAACGATGAATCGTACAATTATATCGCTGGCACTGATAATCCTACTGTTCGCTGCCTGCAAGAAATCCAACAATAATGATATTCACCTCAATAGTGATATCATGGTGGTAAATACTGCTATAGGCGTACCAAGTATTAAAGTGAACGCATCGACGGCAAATAATTTTACCTATCTCAAAGCAACTATGGTAAATTATGGTATCGGTACATTTTACTATGTTCCACGTACTAACTTTAATGTTAAAGTAGTGGCTACATCTGATACTACTACTTTCCTGGTGAACAATACTTTTAAGTTCAATCAGATTTTATATACACTTTACATTGCCGGGCAAGCACCTGTTTATGATACCCTGTTTCGGGCCGAAACAAATTTCCCAATTATCAAAACAGATGTGACCATTCCCCCTTCTGCCGATAGCGTAGTAAACATTCGTTTTGTAAATCTTTCGCCTAACAGCGTGCCGGTAAAGATCGTCAAAATTACCCCCGTTTATCCTCCCGTTACTCCCTCACAAAATGTCACAACGACTGAAGTGGATAACCTGGTCTATAAAGGGATCAGCAATTGGAAGCCATGTGATGCAAGAATAACAGGAACAATGACTAGCAGAGCATATACTTTTCAGGTACAGGATGCCTCAACAAGTGCCGTGTTGGCTACGTTTTCTTTTACAGCAAGCAGCACCAACAGGTTTAAAAATGTGGCTTTGGTGATCAAAGGCCTGCAAGGCACTACAAGTGGTACAAATGCATTTGGCCTGTTTGCGGTGAATTACTTCTAAAATCATATAGAAAGTAGTGCATATGGAAATTATTTAGGGGTTAGTGGCTGTGGTAGTGTAGCGATTATTCATTTCTTGCTAACCCCTAAGTATTTTACAACACTTCTTTAACAAAATCAAACAATATAGAATACCTTATAATAGCAACACTTTCCCTCAACTGGGATGGGTATGCTTGCTAATAACTTTATCAAAAGGTTGGAGTCGGGTTGAAAAAGATCAAGAAGTAACAAAAAGTTTTCTGGATAAAAATATGGAAGGGGATGCAAAAAATGCATTAATGTAGTCTCTTTCAGCATGATTATCTTTGAAAGAAACCTACATATGACATTATTAACTCAATAAACTAAAAAAAACTAAAAATGATGAAAGAAATCACGAGAAAATTATTTGGGAAACGCCTGCTGTTGGCATGTGTTTTTCTAACTATTATGAGTCAGGCATGGTCGCAGGACAAAATGATGGACATTTTAAAGGCAGAGTTACAACGCGAAAAGAAAGCCTTTGATACCTGTAAGCTGGCTCCTTATTATGTTTCATACAGGATAGAAGACACAAAAAAACAAGTTATTGAAACCAAGTTTGGTGCTCTGACAACCAGCCAGGAGAATCATAAACGTATCTTTACCCCAAACGTAAGGGTAGGCAGTTATCAGTTTGACAATTTTCATCCTGTTGAAAAAGGGAACGGTGGCGGTACTGCATCAACAGAAATTTCTTTTGATGACAATGCCAAAGCCATTCAGCAAACTATCTGGAATGCAATAGATAAATCTTACTGGGCGGGAGTTGCAGCATTGGGGGCTGCTAAAGCAAGTCAGAGTGTAGCAGTTTCTGCTGAAGATAAATCACCCGATTTCTCTAAGGTGAAAGCAGAAAAATACTTCGAGCCTGCATTGAATGAGAACCTGACACAGTTTGATCGTGCGAAATGGGAAGTACAGTTGAGAAAATATTCAGCGCTGTTTTTGAGAGACAAACATATTATTGACGGTACTGCTAATATAATTTATGAAACCACAAGAAAATATTTCATAGATACCGATGGTAGCGAAATAGCCGAAAATCGCACTGCTGCCAGGATCATGATTTCGGGTAGTGTAACGGCTGATGATGGAATGAAATTGCCTCTTTATCTTAGTTATTTTTCATTTACTCCTGAAGGGTTGGCCGATGAAAAGACGATTGAAAAAGATATGCAACAATTAGTAGATAAATTAATCCGTCTCCGTACAGCGCCTATCGTCCAGCCTTATGCTGGTCCCGCCTTGCTCTTAGGAAGTGCCAGTGGTGTCTTTTTTCATGAAATATTTGGTCATCGTGTAGAAGGACAACGTATGCGGAACTCAACAGATGGACAGACTTTTAAAAAGAAAGTTGGAGAAAATGTTTTACCCAAGACCTTTTCAGTCTATATGGACCCATCGGCTAAAAGTTACAAAGGGCAGGACCTTAATGGGTATTACCATATTGATGATCAGGGTGTGCGTGGTGAACGTGTAACCGTAGTTGAAAATGGGATATTAAAGAACTTTTTGATGACGCGTACGCCTCTTGAAGGATTTCCAAGTTCTAACGGACATGCACGTGCCGAGGCCGGCAAAGATGTGTCTTCGCGTCAGTCGAATCTGATTGTGGAAACCAGTGATCTGAAGACTGATGATGAGCTTCGCAAACTACTGATTGCCGAAATCAAGGCACAAGGCAAAGAATACGGTTACATTTTTGCTTCTGTTACGGGTGGGGTTACAATGATCACTACAAATCAGCCCAATGCCTTTAATGTTACCCCTATTGAAGTATACAGGGTATATGTGGATGGCCGTCCGGATGAAATGGTACGTGGCGTCGATTTGGTCGGTACCCCGCTTTCCATGTTTTCGAAGATACTTTATGCCGGTGGAAAGTCTGAAATATTTACCGGTTCTTGTGGTGCCGAATCAGGATGGGTACCTGTAACGGCTATTTCGCCCTCTATACTTGTAAGACAGGTAGAAGTGCAGCGTAAGAAAATGTCACAGGATCTTCCGCCAATTCTTGAACGTCCAGCTATTAACCCTATGAACAACAACTAATTCAAACACATATAAAACTAAAGCGATGACTAAAAATATTTTCAGCATTATATTGATTTTGATACTTGCCTTTGGGGCTGCATCTGCCCAGGAGAAGAAAGGGTCTTTCTTGTTTAAGGCCATGCAGGATGAGCTTGATCGCAATATGAAAGAACTCTCCCTTCCGGGAATGGAACGTCCGTTTTTTATTGCATACACGATAGTTGAGGGGAAAAGGCTTAAGCTTGATGCATCACTTGGCAGCATAAAAGATATTTATGAATCACCTTTTATACGGACTACTAATGCTGAGGTTTTGGTTGGGAATTATCACCGCACAAACAAGATGGGTTACGAATCCTCATTGCTTGCTAATGATAATACTACACCGATTATTACAACTACTGACAATAACTATGACCAGCTAAGGCGCGACTTATGGCGGCAGACTGACATTGCATATAAGAGTGCTGCTCAGGATTACAGTAAAAAGATGGCTATACTTAAGCAGAAAAATCTTTCCCAGGAAGAGCTGGATATGGACGACTATGCTAAAGTAAAACCTGTTGAAAAAATAATTCCATCAAATAATATCATCATTGATAAAATCAAAATAAGCCACCTTGTGGAAGAGCTATCAGCCATATTTAAGGATTATCCTGATATTGATAATTCAGAAGTATCGGCAGTATTTTCAACTAATGACGTGTATTGTGTCAATTCCGAGGGTTCTAAATATAGCTTTCCAAACAATTTGATAACTATAAAGATAAGTGTGCAAGGACGTTCTAATGGTAAGACGATAACCGATAATATGGGTGTTAGCGCTTTACAAGATAAAGACCTTCCTTCTCTGGATGAATTAAAAACAAAAATTAATGTTTTTGCCAAAAGATTTGTCGAAATGAAAAAAGCACCTGCGATCAAAGAATATTATTCCGGTCCAGTGCTTTTTGAAGGTGATGCTGCGGCCAAACTATTTGAGAGAGAACTTTTCACTACATCAGGTTTATATGCTAACCGTGAAAGGGTGGAGGGTGGAGGAACAACAACTACTACACTTCAGGAAAAGATGAACTGCAATGTAATATCAAATGAATATACCGTAAAATGTTTGCCTTTCCTCAAGGAATATGACGGAGAGAAACTTACAGGACAATTTGATATTGATCTTGAAGGCAATGTGCCTGAAAGGGAGTTAACACTAATTGAAAACGGGATGCTTAAGAATGTAATTGGCAATCGCATTATTTCAAAATACAATAAAGCCCCGAGTGGTTATTACCGTTCAGGTGTTACACCAACTCAGTTTCAAAAAATACTTTCTCCCGGAGTAGTGGATATAAGTACTTCAAGAGGTGTTTCAAAAGATTCACTGAAGCAACTTTTGCTAAAAACAGCACGTGAGAATGGTTATAAGTATGCCTATATCGTCCGTAAACTGGTTGTCACTCAGATTTGGTTCGACACTTATTACTATCCAACTTACCTCTATAGGGTAAACGTAACCGATGGCAGTGAAGAATTGATACAGGATGCAGAATTACGTGATTTTCGGCAAGGGCTTCTGAAATTGGTAATGGGCACATCGAACAAAAAAACTGTAGTGAACACTATGAGTGCATACGATTTAGTACCCATTACATATATCTGTCCGGATGCTGTATTACTTCCCAGTTTGGAAATTGCCTGGAAGAAAGATATGCAAAAAACTCCACCACCTATAGTAAATAATCCTTTAAAAGATTAAAATACAAATTGATATGAAAAAAACAATTATGTTTTTTGTTTTTATATTGCTGTTCTCTCAATTACAGGCTCAATATAAATATTCGGGGGAATTTTTAATACGTGGAGATGTAAGTGGAATAAAGGGTGCCGAAAAAATACGTCTCATCTATACTGATTACGGGAAGAAAATTACAGATAGCATTATAGTGAAAGACGGACACTTTTTTCTGAGTGGGCATCTTAAAGAGCCCCGTGGCGGTGCCATTTTGTCATTGCAAACAACCGGTGGGAAAGAATACCCGTGTAATAAATACACACTGTACCTGGAGCCGACACAAATCGATCTTATAGCCAAAGATTCTTTATCTTCTGCAATAATAAAAGGCTCTCAGGTACAATCTGATTATCTCTCGTATAAGTTTTCCATAAGCCCTTTTAATAATTCAGTAGCTATTCATTATAAAAAGTATGAACAACTGGTAAAGGCGATGGACAAGGAAGGTTCAATAACTGAAGGTGAGATTGTAGATTCAATAAACCTTATTATTGCAAAGGTTCAAAAGAGTTTTGTAGTTGCACACCCTAAATCGCCCGTTGCTTTAGATGCACTGTGGGGCTACTACACCCTTCAATTCGCAGGTTCCATGCCCTTCCAATCTTTTTATGGTTTGCTTGATACGGTGGTGCAAAAGTTGACTTTTGGCATCGACTTAGGAAAGCGCTACCAGACAAGAATGAGTATAGCACCAGGAGCTAAAGCAATGACCTTTACACTAAAGGATATGAACGGTAAAACGGTAAATTTAAAAAGTTTCAAAGGGAAATACATATTTCTTGATTTTTGGGCCAGCTGGTGCAAGTATTGCGTACAGGAACTGCCCTATATCAAAATGGCATACGAGAAATATAAAAACAAAAACTTTGTAGTAATATCAGTATCTAAAGATTATGAAAAGGATAAAGATAAATGGTTAGAGGCAATCCAAAAGCATGATATGCAGCAATTTGTAAACCTTTTAGATGAGGATGAAAAATATGGCAAACATGTTTCAAATATGTACAATATTGGCGGTATCCCTCGCAACTTTTTGATTGACCCTAACGGGACAATAATATCCAATGATTTGTTTGGGTTTCAACTGGAAGATAAGCTGGATAAAACTATAAAGTAACACGTTGCTTAACAACTTACAAAAAAAATTAACCAAAAATGAGAACACTATTAATAATGATATTTGCCATACTGTTAAACATCTCGGTACCGGCTCAAAACCGTGAAATCAAGTTTGTAAGCAATAATAATATGCAAGCATTATTCGATTCAGCTAAAGCAAGCGGTAAACCGATATTTATGGATTTTTCTACTGCATGGTGCGGTGCTTGCAAATGGATGGACAAAAATATTTTCACCAATGATACAGTTGCTGACTTCTTTGACAAGCATTTTGTTTGTGGAAAGTTTGATGGCGAAAAAGGCGATGGGCTTGCTTTGGTAAAAAAGTACGGTATTCAGGCATATCCCACCTATATTTTTCTTGATAGCAAAGGTGGACAGTTACACGTTTCGGTAGGTGCAACACATACAGGCCACGAATTTATCGAGCAGGGACAAATAGCCTTAGACCCATCTAAAAATTATAAAGCGATGACCGACCGTTATGAAAAAGGCGACCGCAACCCTGCTTTTATGAAATCATACCTTGATATGTTAAAGAAAGCAGAAAAAAATGACGACATTATATTAGTGGCCAATGGGTATCTTTCTAAACTTCCCATAGCAAACTATGCGACGACCAAAACCTGGGAGGTACTCAATTATGTTACCGATCCACTTTCCATGCCCGGTTTATATATTGTCCGCAATCAGGCAAAGCTTAAAAAAGTTGCCGGTGACTCGGCTGTAGACCTGAGGGTAAACATACTTTTGGGAAACCCTTGCTTCCCTTATTTGATGTGGGACACGAAGAAACAAGGCAAACCCGATGCAAAAAAGCTGGATGCGCTGATAACTTTACTGCAAGAAGTAAAGTATAAAGATGCGGACAAATTTTTACCCTCTCTGCTCCCTTTAAGTTATTATTCAAAGGGTGACTTTAACGGGATGCTGAAGTGTGTACAAACAATATGGGACAACAAGCAGGTCAAAGGAAAAGAATTCAGCCGGTTGGGATATATGTATAAACAGATGGAGGTAATGTCAGAATCTACGGATAAAGTATTCCTGAAGCAATTGGCCGAATATCTCGACAAAGTAACGGCAGCCGAAACCGATAAAGGTTTTTTGTACCAGATGAAATACAAGAAAGAGCAGATATTAAAGAAATTTAATTAGGGCTGTAATTTTTTATTGACATTATAAAAATGACTAAACTAAAAAGCAAGGTATTATTACTGATTTTCATGATGAGTTTGGGATTCACAGTAGTGGCTCAAAATGTCCCGCTTGTCAAAAATTGGCAGCTACTGGACTATCAACAGGATCATATATATGGCATTAGTATGGAGAAAGCATACAGCGAACTGCTCAAAGGCAAGAAATCAAAAACCGTACTGGTGGCTGTGATTGACTCGGGCATTGATACCCTGCATGAAGACCTCAAATCTGTGTTGTGGCACAACCCCCGCGAAAAGGATAATGGAAAAGACAACGATAAAAACGGTTATAAGGGCGATATCTATGGATGGAATTTTATAGGTAATTCTAAGGATCCTGAAAAGAACGTGACAAAAGATTCGGAAGAGGGAATGCGCTTTTATTTCAAGTATAAAGACCGGTTTGCAGGCATCATGTCTGCTGACCAGTTAAAGAAGAAAGACCGTGCTTTATATGACGAATGGCAGAGGAGCAAGCTATTTGTGCTGAAATCGACAAAAGCACAGCAGCAAATAGACCAATTATTATTTTTTTCTACAATTATTTATCCAAAATCTGACTCTCTTCTCCGTAAAAAATTAAATAAAGAGATTTTTACCTTTAACGATCTGAAAGAATACAAGACTGATGACCAGCAGTTAAGAGGTGCCCAACATCAATATATGGCTTTATTTGAGAAAGTAAAAGCCGGTGTTACCAACAAACAGCTCCCTGATGCATTAAAATCCGTTATTGATAGCCTTATATTGTTGGTAAAACTACCCGATACCCCACCGGAAGATTATAGGGGAGAAGTTGTAAACGACAATTACAATAATTTCAAAGACCGCTATTATGGCAATAGCAATGTGATGGCAGGAGATATTATGCACGGGACGCATGTGTCCGGGATTATCGGTGCTGTACGTGGTAATGGCTTGGGCATTAATGGTGTGGCCGATAATGTGAAGATTATGATGGTACGGACAGTCCCTGATGGTGATGAACATGATAAAGATGTGGCTCTTGCTATTCGCTATGCCGTTAAAAACGGGGCAAAGATCATTAATATGAGTTTTGGTAAATCCTTTTCGCCCGAACGGAAGTGGGTAGAGAAAGCAATTCGTTATGCAAAACGGAAAGACGTTTTGCTGGTGAAAGCTGCAGGAAATAATAGCGAAGATTTGGATAGTATTAACCATTGTTATTTTCCAACTCCTTATTACCTAAAGGGGAAAAAGAAAGCCCCCAATCTGATTATTGTAGGGGCTAGTGGGCCTTATACAGACGGATTGGCAGCTTATTTCTCAAATTACGGTAAAGAAACGGTTGATGTATTTGCTCCCGGTGTACAGATCTATTCCACTGTCGGATACAAAGGCGGCTTTGTTAATCGATACAAGATAATGGACGGTACCAGTATGGCCTCCCCGGTAGTGACCGGTTTGGCAGCGGTATTAAAATCATATTATCCTCACCTGTCGGCTAAACAGATTAAGCATATCATTGAGGCTTCTGTGGTGAAGATTGATAGTTTGGTGAGAAAACCCGGCACACAACAGCAGGTATCAATGAGTAAACTCTGTCGTACTTGTGGTGTTGTTAATGCTTATGAAGCCATTAAGCTTGCTGAGAAAATGCAATAATTTTTAATGACTATCTCGTAGTCATTATATTTTTCGGTTTAGCTACCGTGTTAAAATCTTTAATAATCTGTTTTTGTTGTGTTTATGGTTGCGTGAAATATCCCCCGGTTGAGCTTTTACTGAAGACTCTTTATTTATAGGGATTTTGGGTTAAATGGACAAAGTCTTGACTGGGGGTGTTTTGTAATTTAATTAGAATCTTTAAGCTTTCTAATCCCGATTTTAATCATGATAAATTTCAATAAGATTAACCACCTGGCAACCATATTGCCAAAGGACAGCCGCATGCCTTCAAATCCCATCATCCACCGGTTGGCATATTGTGATCATACACTTAAACTATTATTTACATCTGTTGATACGCAAAATCATATAGCTTTCCTGGTTTTGCAACCTGAGCAATTAAACCTCTTATCTTCTTCCCTGTTACATGCAGTTCATTGCATTATTATAAAGGGATCAGGTGTTATATTGAGTTCAAACTGTTCTTCAAAAACAGAAGAGATACTTAAACAGCTTGTAAAATGGGCGCCTTATAAAAAAGTCAACGATAACATGGAGCTTTATCAGCGTTGATGATCATTACCTTCTTCCAAATCCTGAAGGAGTAACATGATTGTAGAAAATAATAATCATTTCACCCATTCTGGGTTCATCTTCAATTATTTGGATTTCTATAATCATATCATGCCTTCGGCATTTTCTTCAATAC
>Ga0224523_1000644_pt1:7500-17037 | contig 17037 bp, 9 predicted proteins | sample CFST50metaG_FD_182732 | JGI IMG/M metagenome (GOLD analysis project Ga0224523, IMG submission 182732) | Peat soil microbial communities from Stordalen Mire, Sweden - C.F.S.T50 | ecosystem: Environmental > Terrestrial > Soil > Wetlands > Peat | place: Sweden: Norrbotten County...
GATTAGAGTTTCCATCATGGATCGGTCGTAGTCAAGGAGGCCTTTTTCGCCCGCGAGCTTGAGCATCGCATACTCGCCCGAAACGTTGTAGGCAGCGACGGGAACGTCGAACTCGCGACGCACTTCGCTGATGACATCTAGGCAGGGAAGCGCAGGCTTGACCATGACGATGTCCGCACCTTCTTCCACGTCGAGGGCCACCTCACGTATCGCTTCACGGATATTGGCCACATCCATCTGATAGCCACGGCGGTCGCCGAAGGACGGTGCCGACGCAACCGCCTCGCGGAAAGGTCCGTAGAAAGCAGACGCGTACTTGGCGGCGTAGGACAGCAGGATCACGTCTGGGTGCTCGGATTCGTCCAGTGTTTCGCGCAAGAAGCCGATCATCCCGTCCATCATTCCTGAGGGGGCAACGAGGTCCGCGCCCGCCTGAGCCTGCGCCACCGCCGCCCTGCCCAGGTTCTCCAGGGTGGCGTCGTTGTCCACCATGCTTCCGTTCTTGTCCAGGATAACGCCGCAGTGGCCGTGGGTCGTGTACTCGCAGAAGCAACAGTCCGTCGCCACCACGAGATCAGGCACGGCCTTCTTGATGGCGCGAATGGCACGCTGGACGATGCCCTCCGGGTGCCAGGCCTCGCTTCCCACGGCGTCCTTGCGCTCGGGCAGACCAAACAGCATCACCGCCGGAATGCCAAGGCTGGCGACAGCTTCCGCCTCACGGGGAAGCTGATCGACAGACAAGTGGAATTGTCCAGGCAGAGACGCAATCTCGCGGCGTACGCCCTTGCCTGGACACACGAAAAGCGGAAACATCAGATTGTCGACGGAGAGCGTGGTCTCACGAACCATTCGACGTAGAGCTTCGCTTCGGCGCAGCCGCCGGGGCCGGTTTTCTGGGAACGACATGCTAGTGCTCTCCTTTGGGTGAGCGTGCGCGGACGATAGCCCCAATGAGCGCATCAATGTTGGGCTCCTCGGCAACCACAGGCGAGAGACCCTGACGGGCTGCCTCGGCTGCCGTGGTGGGCCCGATAGCGGCGACGGTCTTGTTGGCAAGGGCGCGGGTGCCGTGCGTATCAACGAACGCGCGTAGCGCCGATGGGCTGGCGAAAGTTGCGACATCAAACGCCGGTGGAGGTGGCAAGGGATCGAGAGGAACCGTTTGGTAGGCGGCGACCACGTCGACCTGGCAGCCTTGGTCGCGCAGGGCCTGTGTGAACGCATCGCGTCCCGCGAGCGCCTGCGGGAAGAGGAAGCGAGCGCTGTTTCCGAGGCTGCGGAAGGCGTCGATCAGGCCGTCCTGGCGCTGGTCCGAGGGCACGAGATCGACTCGGGCACCGACCTTCTCGAGCGCCCGTGCGGTTTCTGTGCCCACAGCGGCGACTCGCGGGCGAGCCGACCCAATCGGAAAGCGGCCGCCCTCCATGCGTGAAGCGGTGAACAGCACCGCCGTCTTGCTAGTGAAGACGATCCAGTCGTAGCGCCCAACCTGGCTGAGCGCCCGATCGAGCGGCTCCCAAGAGGGAGGCGGCCGCACTTCGATCGTGGGATACGGAACCACGCTGGCGCCCACCGCCGACAGCGCCACAGCCCATGTGTCGGCCTCGGCGCGCGCCGGCCGAGTCACGAGCACGCGGAGTCCTGAAAGCGAGTGAATGGACATCGGCGAGACTCTGAGGCGGGAACCGCTTCCTACTCTTCCAGTTCGACATTCCAGTACGACGCATTGGCAAGGTCGAGGAAGGGCAGCCATTCGCGGTAGCGCACGCCATCGCCGGCCGTACGGAAAGTCGGGGTCCAGCGGGGTCGAGTCGGCGCGCGGAGAAGACGCAGCTTGGCTTGCTCGGGAGTTCGCGCGCCCTTGGCCAGGTTGCAGTTCACGCAGCAACACACGACATTTTCCCAGGTGGTGCGACCGCCCTGGGATCGGGGCTTGACGTGGTCCAGATTCAAGTCCGAACGCGCAAGCTGCCGGCCGCAGTACTGACAGGTATTGGCATCGCGCGTGTAGATGTTGTGGCGTGAAAATCTGACTTTGGCCTTGGGGATGCGATCGTAGAGCTGCAACATGATCACGCGCGGGACGCGGATGGCGCGATCGACGGTGTGAATGACGTCATCGCCCGTCTCGGCCGAGAGCTGCGACCAGCTGGCGAAGTCGAGCACCCGGAACTGCCGGTCGATGGCCTGCGCAGCGCCCAGGTAGAGCAAGGTGAAGGCCCGCCTCACGTTCGTCACTTGGATGGGCTGGAAACTCCGGTTGAGGACCAGGACAGACGAGTTGATCACGACGCGCCCGTTCTGGTGCTGCACACCCTTACATGGGAACCCTGAGAAACCCTCCCGCGATGGTACGCGGCGAGCGAAGGTCGCCGGCTCCCCACGCGAATACACGGCAAGAATCGGCCATTCGTTCCCTGTGCGCCGCGCTGCTGCGAAGCGTTGATGAGAGGCCTCGACCGCCGGAGCGGCCGCATATCGCTGGCCGCGCTCATAGGCTTTGATGCTAACAGAGCGAAGCCGGGACGGCAAAGGCTGTAAAATGCCAGGGCCTTGAACACCCAGACCCTATCCGCCCTGGTAGCCGCCATCGTCAGCTTGGCGATCGGTGGTGCCGTTCTTCTGCGTGAACCGCGGCGAGCGGTTCACGTTCTCTTCGCGACGTTCGCCTTCAACATCGCGGTCGAGAAGCTCCTGTCTTTCTTTTCCACCGGCGCGGCCGAGCCCGATTCGTTTCTCAAATGGGCCGTCATGGCCGCCACGGTGTCGCTTCCTGCGACCGCGCAGCGGTTCTTCCAGGCTTTCTTGGGCGACGAGGCCGGCCCGCCGCCGCTCTCGCGAACCACCGTGGTGGGCGCGGGATTGCTCTACTCGGCACTGCTGCTCAGTCGCTTCCTCGCGACGCCTATCCACACGGGCCCGTGGTTTCACGCGGCCCTGGTCATCTATGTCTTCGTCGGGCTGTATCTGTCTGTCTACTACCTCTACCGTCGCTACCGGGGCACGCCATCGCGGGTCGAGAAGATCCGGCTGCTCTACCTTCTCATCGGGGGCGTGGCGACGGTGACGGCAGCCTTGCTCGATCTCATTCCCGGCGCGCCGTCGTTCGGAAACATCTTCATCACCATCTACCTGTATTTCCTGTCGCAGACCCTGGCCCGCTACCGCTTGCTCGACCTCAATGAACTGCTCGGCCGCATGGTGGTGCTAGCCACTCTGGTCATGATCGCCACGGTCATCTACGGCCTGCTTTTGGTGAAGTGGGTCGAGCTCGACGAGCTGGGCGTGTTCTTTCTCAATGCTTTGGTGGCGTCGACCGCGATAATCATCGTGTTCGAGCCCCTGCGCACGCGCCTGGAGCGCGTGGTGAATCGCTGGATGTTTCAGGAGAAGTACGAGCTCTTCCGGCGCATTGAAACCCTGCGCACAGATCTGATGAATGTCATCGACGTGCGCGATCTGGTGCCGCGCGTGCTGTCTGCCCTGGAGGCTTCCCGGCGGGTCACCCACGCCTCGCTCTACACCGTCGACCCCGACGGCTCCGCCTATGAGCTGGCCGGGCATGTGGGACCGCGGCCCGAGGCCCGCTTGGACGCGGTTGCCTATCGTGCCTTCCTCGAGCGGTTGCGCCGCGCGGGCGTGGTGTCCATCGAAGGCCTCGAGCGAGAGCTGGCGGCCCTGCGCAACACGCAGAGCGAGGAGCGCGAGAGCCTCCTGCTGATGGTGCGTGCGCTGGAGCTGCTCAACGGTTCGGTGGTGCTGGCCGTGATCGGCGAGGAGCAACTGCTGGGCATGCTGGTGTTGCGCGACGAGCGCCTGCGCGAGGCCTATTCCTCAGAGGAGATCGAGCTGTTCCGCGGGGTGGCCGCCTCCATCGGAGTCACCTTGCAGAACTCGCAAGTCTACGAGCGCATGAAGGAGCGCGATCGCTTGGCGGCGCTGGGCCAGATGGCGGCCGGCCTCGCTCACGAGATCCGTAACCCGCTGGGATCGATCAAGGGCGCCGCCCAGTTTTTGCAGCCGACCGGGTCGCAGCCGGCCGACGCCGCTGGCACACGCGAGTTCCTGGGTATCATCGTCGAGGAAGTCGATCGGCTGAACAAGATCGTGTCGCAGTTTCTCGACTATGCCCGTCCCTATCGTGGCGACCAGAATCCGCTCGACGTCAACGATGTGGTTCGCAAGACGCTGCACCTCGTCGAGAAGGAACGCAGCGCCGGCGTGGAGATCTCGACCAGCTTCATCGAGGGACTTCCCCCGGTGCGGGCCGATGCTCAGCAACTGCGGCAGGTGTTTCTCAACCTGACCTTCAACGCGCTCGAAGCCATGCCCCAGGGAGGCAGGCTGCACGTGTCGACCAGCCTGCGCCGATCCACGCGCCGGGGCGCAGCGGCCGCATTCTTGGAAATTCGTTTCCGTGACACGGGCGTGGGTATCCCGCCTGGGGATCAGCGCAACCTCTTCATTCCTTTCTTCACGACCAAAGAACGGGGCACGGGCTTGGGCCTGTCCATCAGCCAGCGCATCATCGAGAACCACGGCGGAACCATCGAGGTGCGTTCGCAGTCAGGCGCCGGATCGACGTTTTCCGTGCTCTTGCCGGTAGAGGCCGATGCCTATGCCTCCTACGCAGAAGCAAAGAAAGGCCCGCCGCCCCTGCCCGGGTCCGGCCCCATCCCGCTGTCGCCGCCCGCAGTCATTTTGTCGGCCGCGTCCCTTGCGGCATCGCCGCCGGTGCCCTCCGGGCCGAAATGAGCTAACGTCAACTCGTGGCCGCCAACGAGACAGAAGCCAAGCGCGTTCTCATCGCGGACGACGAAATCAACATGCGCCGCGTGCTCGAGGCACTCCTGCGACGTGATGGCTACGACGTGGTGACGGCAGCCAACGGAAATGAAGCCCTGGCCAACATGGGTCGCGGCATCAACATGGTCATCACCGACCTCAAGATGCCGCTTCTCGACGGCATGGGTCTTCTGCGCAAGCTCTCGGTCGAATACCCCGATGTTCCGGTGGTCATGATCACCGCCCACGGCTCAGTAGAAAACGCGGTCGAGGCGGTCAAGCTGGGCGCCTTTGACTACTTGGAAAAGCCTTTTGACCAGGAGCAGATTCACCAGATCGTCGCCAAAGCGATGCTCACGCACAAACTCGCGCGTCGCGATGCCCGGCCGGTGGATACGACCGTGCACGGGCGCTTCCGTCTGGTGGGCGACTCGCCCGCGATTCGCCAGCTCTACGCCGTGGTCGAGAAAGTCGCCGACACGCCTTCGACGGTGCTCATCACAGGCGAGTCGGGCACAGGCAAGGAGCTGGTGGCGCGGGCTCTGCACGACAATTCTTCGCGGCACGCGGGGCCGTTCATCAAGATCAACTGTGCGGCCATTCCCAAGACCCTGATGGAGTCCGAGCTCTTCGGCTACGAGAAGGGGGCGTTCACCGGGGCGGTGGGCTCCAAGCCGGGCCGTTTCGAGCTGGCCCACGGCGGCACGCTGTTTCTCGACGAGATCGGCGAGATTCCGGTGGAGATGCAGGTCAAGTTGTTGCGCGTCCTGCAGGAGTCGGAGTTCGAGCGCGTGGGCGGGATCAAGACCATCAAGGTCGATGTGCGCCTGCTGACCGCGACCAACCGAGATCTCGCGGTCGAGATCGCCGGCGGCGGCTTCCGCGATGACCTGTACTACCGTCTCAACGTCGTGCCCATCCACTTGCCCGCCTTGCGCGAGAGGCGCCAGGACATCCCCTTGCTGGTGGACCACTTCATCGCGCGCTTCAACGAGCGACTGAAGAAGCAAATCACGGGTGCCGAGCCTGCGGCGGTGGAACGGCTGGTGGCGCACAACTGGCCCGGAAACATTCGCGAGCTGGAGAACGTGATCGAGCGAACCATCCTCTTCTGTGAAGGGCCGCGGATTCGTCTTGAGGACTTGCCCGCCGACCTGGGTGGAGCAACCTTGCGGCCGTCGCAACCCGATCTGCCGGTGGTGGTATCCGCGCCTCCAGCGGCGAGCCCACCGCCCTCCGCCGCGCCACCCGTGGGCGAGGAGGTGGGCTCTCTCAAGGAAGCGGTACGCGTGGAAACCGAACGCGTCGAGCGCGACTTGATCCAGCGCGCCTTGGACGAGACCGGAGGGAACGTGACCCAGGCCGCGCGCAAGCTGCAGATTTCGAGAAAGAGCCTGCAAACCAAGATGAAGGAGCTGGGATTGCGCGATCGCGACTAGACAAGCGAGTGGGATACCCAAGAAATCCTGCACTTGTGGTATCGTCCAAGTCGCACCGTGCGAGGGACTGCTACACGCACCATTGGCCTTTTGGCCCTTGTGTTGGTCGGCCTGGCCGAACCGGCCCAGGCCGCCGAGGAAACTCGTGTGGTGACGGGACGCCTTCCCGCCCATGAATGGATGGACTGGACGGCCTCGCTCAGCTACGTGCACGAGCACGAGCAAGGAGCCCTCAACCGCGAGTATGAGGCGCAGGATACCGGGGGACACATCGGGCTGGTGAGCGACCTCGTCTACCAACGCAGTCGGGACGTCATGCAGCTTCGCGGTGAGGCGGGACTGTTCAAGGATCTGAGTCTCTTCACGGTTCTGTCCTTCGTGCTAGCGGACCAGCGCTCGCTCAACTTCGACCAGGGCAACAACTGCGCATCTCAACCCAACGGCTGCGTGGATGCGACCAACTCGACCATCCTGCGTGATGGCATTCTTCCCGGATACGGAACCCAACTTCCGTCAACCACCGTGTTCCGTGGTCCCACGCGACGTGGTTTCGAATACTGGGCCCTGGGGGCAAACTGGGCGGTGTTCAACCAAGCCCGGGACGACACCAAGCCCACCTGGATCCTGCATTTCGAGACACGACTTTCCCTGGCCGAGGACATGCGCTTCGATCCGGCCGCGCCCCAGAAGAATACGGGAGTGGGTCTCGGCTACCACCAGTTCATACTGTCCACGCTGTTCTCGCGGCGTTTCGGCCCGCTGGAACCGTACTCGGGGGCCTGGGTCGTGCTGCCGGTGTTGACATCGGGCAGCCCCTTTTCCGCGCCCGGAGTGAGCGGCGGGGCGCAGAAACGCCTCGGCTTTGAAACGGGCTTGGAAGCGACCTTGTGGCACGACCAGCAGGCTCACCATCGCGTGGCCTACGAGCTGCGCGGCCAAGCGGAATTACGCCTGGACGGTCTGGAACAAAGCCCCCTGTGGGAAGCGCTCTCCGGCGATTCACGCTGCTCAACAGATCCGACGAACTACTGCCGCCATCCAGCTGGAGCGGCCAGCAACGGGCCCAGCGTGGACCTGGACAGAAACGGCGACGGCCTCGCGGACTACCCCAATCCCGGGGTCACGCACAGCCCGAGCTACGTCCAGATGGGTGGCGACACAGGGCTCATCATTCAAATCGGGCCGCACGCACGCTTGCGCACTCTCTTCGGCCTGTACTGGCAGCAGTCGCACGATCTGACGGACGGCTCGTCTGGCAACGCCGTGTACGACGTGCCCGGCCGGCGCTATCGCATCGAGAACGCGTACTCCTGGCGGCTCTTGATCGACGGCGGCGTGGTTTTCTAGACGCTCCCAGACCCACCGGGGGCGACGGCAGGTCGCCCCTACAAGAGGTTGTGCAACCGGCACCGTTTCTGTCACTGACGCCGCCACAGTCACCGCGCCGGTCACCTACACCGCACCCCTGTTACTCCCGGGCGCGCAGATCCAGCACCAGCCGATAGGTCTCACGCCGTGGGCGGCCGGTTTCGCTGGCCAAAGCGTCGGCGGCGTCGCGCGCCGACAGGCCCGAAGCCAAGAGAGCGCGTGCGCGCGCGCGAATATCCTCGTCGCATTGCCCGTCGCCTTGGCGCGCGTCCTCGGACGCGCCGCCCACCACGAGAGTCACTTCACCTAGAGGACGTTCGCTCGCGTAGCGGGACGCCAGTTCAGCCAGCGTGCCGCGCACGAATTCCTCGTGCGTCTTGGTCAGCTCGCGCGCCACACAGGCAGGCCGGTCCTTGCCCAGAACGGCGGACAAGTCGGCCAGGGTCGCCGCGACTCGATGGGGCGATTCGAAGAAGACCAACGTGGCGGGGAGAGAAGTAAGTTGAGCGAGCAAGCCCTGGCGCGCGCCGGTCTTGCGCGGGGGAAAGCCCACGAAGAAGAAGCGATCGGTGGGCAGGCCGGAGCCCACCAACGCGGCCAGCACCGCCGAAGGCCCAGGCACAGGCACCACCCGAGCGCCCGCCGCAATGGCCGCGCGCACGACTCGGTAGCCCGGATCGGACACCGTGGGAGTCCCGGCCTCGGAGAGCAAGGCGATGCTCGCGCCCGAACGCAGCAAGGCCGCTGCTTGCGCGGCACGCGCCGGTTCGTTGGCATCGAAGCACGACTGCGTGCGACGGTCGATCCCGTGCCCGTCCAGCAGCTTGCGCGCCGAGCGGGTGTCCTCGGCCAGGACCAGATCCGCAGTGCGCAGGGTTTCCAGGGCCCGGGGCGACAGATCCTGGGCATTGCCGATAGGCGAAGCCACCACATAGAGCGTGCCAGAATGAGATTCGGTCAACGGCCTGTTCCTCGCATCCGCCCGTCCGCCAAGCAGGGCGGCCGGGACACGGCGCGAATCCTCTCACGACGGCGTGGTTGTGTCTTGCTATGATTCGCCCACAAGATGGATCTCATCGACGATCCAAGTTCGACTTCTCCGACACAACCGGAGTCATTCATGCGACGTGCACGCAAGAGCCTTGTCTTTCTGGGGGCCTCAGCCCTCGCCCTGTTTCTCACCATTCAGCTCCGTGGCGATGACATACGGCTGGCCACCAATGTCTCTCTGTCCGCCCCGGCGCGGGCCGGGAATTCGAGCTACGACCTCGCGCAGGCCCAGATCTTCACCAAGGCGCTGTACTACGTGAACAACCAGTACTTCGACAAGACGCGGCTCGATCCCAGGCGCATGCTGGTGGGCGCGCTGGACTTCTTGCAGCGGGACGTGCCGGAAATCCTGGTCGACCGATTTCCAGAGCAGGACCCCAAGCAGGTCACGGTACGAGTCAACGGCGAGCAGAAGACATTTCCCGTCGAGCGGGTGGACTCGCCCTGGACCCTGCGCAGTACCTTGCAAGACATCTTTCGTTTCATCCAGCCGCGCTTGCAGCCTGTGGCCGCCAAGGATGCGGCCCGCCACCTGGTCGAAATCGAGATGACCGCGACCAACGGTATGCTCTACACATTGGATCCACACTCGGTCCTGCTCGACGTGGACAGCTACAAGGACATGCGCACCACCACCCAGGGTAAGTTCGGCGGGCTGGGCATCGTCATCGAGATGGACCGCAAGGGGCGCATCCTGGTCAAGAAGCCCATGCCGGACACCCCGGCCATGCGCGCCGGGCTCAGGACCAAGGACCACATCGTTCGCATCAACAGCGAGTCCACCATCAACATGACGCTACAAGAGGCAGTGGATCGGCTGCGCGGCGAGGTGGGCGCTCCGGTGGACGTGTACGTCGAGCGGGCCGGTGCGCCGACGCCGAAGAAGTTCACC
>Ga0224523_1000646_pt1 | contig 16969 bp, 9 predicted proteins | sample CFST50metaG_FD_182732 | JGI IMG/M metagenome (GOLD analysis project Ga0224523, IMG submission 182732) | Peat soil microbial communities from Stordalen Mire, Sweden - C.F.S.T50 | ecosystem: Environmental > Terrestrial > Soil > Wetlands > Peat | place: Sweden: Norrbotten County, Stordalen Mire...
TTTCTACGGTCCGAAACTTGACTTCATGGTACGCGATGCCATAGGCCGTAAATGGCAGCTCGGCACTATTCAGGTCGACTACAATCTACCCGAAAGATTTGACCTCGAGTATGTTGGTAACGACAACCAAAAACATCGTCCCGTTATGATTCACCGCGCTCCTTTCGGTTCGATGGAACGTTTTGTAGCAGTACTGATTGAGCATACAGGCGGTAAATTTCCGCTCTGGCTGACCCCTGAACAAGCCATAATATTACCAATCAGTGAAAAATATCATGATTATGCAAATAATGTTTTAAATTTGCTGAATAATTCCGATATTCGCGTTTCAATTGATGAGCGAAGTGAGAAGATCGGTAAAAAGATCAGAGACGCTGAAATTCAACGAATTCCATACCTACTCATCGTAGGTGAAAAAGAGGTGACTGAAGGAAATATCTCTGTCAGAAAGCAGGGAAGTGGAGATTTAGGCACTTTTAGCATCGAACAGTTTGCTAATTTAATCAACGACGAAATAAAATCACAACTCGGATAACATCCGAAAACATAATTAAAACGAAGTCACACTAATCAATAGGAGAAAGCAAGATAGCAACAATACAACATAAACCAAGGGGACCCAGAGGTCCGCATGTTAAACCCGAAAACCCACATAAAATCAATGAATTTATCAAGGCGCCGGTTGTACGTGTGGTCGGTGATAATATTGAACAGGGTATCTTTAATCTTAAAGAAGCTTTGGAACTCGCGGCCCATTTAGAACTTGATTTGGTTGAAATTTCGCCCACGTCAGTCCCACCGGTTTGCAGGGTGATAGATTACCGGAAGTTCTTATACGAACAGAAGCGGAAACAGAAAGAGATAAAGGCAAAAACAGCCAGGATCGTCGTCAAAGAAATCCGTCTGGGGCCTAATACCGATGAACATGATTTCAATTTCAAACTGAAACATGCCATCAACTTCCTGCAGGAAGGCGCCAAAGTGAAGGTAGATGTGTTTTTTAAAGGACGTTCTATCGTGTATAAGGATCAGGGTGAGATCAAATTGCTGAAATTTGCTCAGAATCTGGCCGATTATGGTAAGGTAGAACAACTACCGAAGCTCGAAGGCAAGAGGATGATCATGATTATTGCTCCTAAAAAGAATTAAACGAACTTTATTAATAACCAAATAAAAACTGAAGCAATGCCTAAAATGAAGTCGAAATCTGGCGCCAAGAAACGTTTCTCGTTAACCGGTACCGGCAAATTGAAAAGGAAGCATGCTTATAAGAGCCACATTCTGACCAAAAAGTCAACTAAGCAGAAACGTAATCTTACGTATTTTGCCATCGTTGACAAGACGAATGCTAAGGCTGTTAGAGATATGCTCCAGTGCTAATCACAAATTTTTTAACCTTACTTATAGCCCATTAAGATCTCTTGAATGAGACGCTAAAGTAAAAAACTGAGAAGTAATGCCAAGAAGTGTAAATGCAGTTGCCTCAAGGGCAAGAAGAAAGAAAATCCTTAAACTTACCAGAGGATATTTCGGACGTAGAAAAAACGTCTGGACAGTAGCGAAAAATACCTGGGAAAAAGGCCAGCAGTATGCATATCGTGACCGTCGTGCCAAGAAAAGAAACTTCAGAAATCTTTGGATTATCCGTATTAACGCAGGTGTACGCGAGTTTGGTCTCTCGTACTCTAAGTTCATGGGAATGGTCCATAAGAATAACATTGAAATTAACCGTAAAACCCTTGCCGATTTGGCAATGAACAATCCGGAAGCTTTCAAAGCTGTTGTGATGAAAGTTAAGGGTTAAAACTTAATTTTGAACCTAAAAAGAGAGGATGCCGATTCGGTATCCTCTCTTTTGTTTAATGATATATCGACCATCACACCAAACGTTCTTTCATGGCTTTTATTACGGCTTCAGACTTGGAGTTAACATGCAATTTTTTGTAAATATTGTTTATATGACTTCTAACAGTACCCATACTAATAAAGCATTTATCCCCAATCATTTTGTAGCTATCACCCTGTGCCAGACGTTGTAATACTTCCAATTCCCGGTCAGATAGCTCGTAATTGTTGCCTATTGGGGGTTTTAGATGAAAAAAGTCAAGTACTTTACGCGCTATTTCACCACTCATCGGTGATCCCCCATGATAAATATTCTCTATTGCTTCTACAATCTGGTTCGCTGTAGCTTTTTTGAGCAGATAACCTGTAGCTCCGGCACAAAGGGCATCAAATATCTTTTCTTTGTCCTCGAAAACGGTAAGAATAAGTATATTAATATCAGTAAATCTTTCTTTTAACAAACGAGTGGCCTCAATACCCGACATACCCGGTAAATTGATGTCCATCAAGATAACGTCCGGTTTACTTAATATGCAGTTTTCAATTGCAGATAGGCAGTTAGGATAGGCACCACAAAGTTCTAACTGATTCGAACCCTCAACCAAATAAGTTAAACTCTCACGTAATGAGTTATTATCTTCGTAAATGGATACTTTAATCTTCATAATGAATAATTTATATCTATAAATGTACAATTTGTATACATTTTGTCAATCATATATTAATATGATTTTACCTTGAGCGTTATAGTGGTTCCCAAACCAACAGTTGACCTGATAGAAAATTGAGCATCAATTTGTCGTGCACGTTCATACATATTGAAAACTCCGTTGTGTGAAGAGTTTTGTGCCTCGAGAAAACCCACTCCGTTATCAGTGATTTCAATTTCAATGTAGGGATGGTGATAAAATACGATTAAATGTGCTTTTGTACATTTTGAATGTTTAACAAGGTTATTAATAGACTCTTTGATAATCAAATAGCTATTACGACCCACTTCTAATGTAAATGGCAAAGAATTGACTGAATCCGGAATTTGTATATTGAAATCAATCCCTTTAGATTCAAAAAGAGGAATTGCATAATCACTGATGCGCAGAAAAAGATTGGAAAACATATTGTTCTTAGGATTAACAGACCAAATGATATCGTCAATAGATTTCAGTGCATTCTGAGCATTTTCAAAAATTTTATCAATCACTTCCCGAGATGGTTGTTCATTTGCAATATGCTGCAATAAGACACTACTTAAAATGGAAATACTACTCAAGGTCGATCCTAAATCGTCATGAAGATCAGCAGCAATCTGATAACGAACAGACATCTCTCGTTGCAACTGGCGATTACGTAATAGCAGTCTGTGACGAACTAAAGAGAGTGAGCCTATAATCAATACCAGTGCCAACAATATAAAAGAAGCAATGATAAGTAAATGATTATCGTGCTGACTCTTTTCCAGATAAATTATCTTCTGTTGCTCCTTATCTTTTTCATAGATAGCCTCCATCTGTACAACATTGTGACTATTTTTCTCATTTACTATACTATCTGCATACAATTTATACTGTTTACTGAAATTCAATGCCATCTTGTATTTCTGTTGAACTTCGTACAAAACCATGAGACCATAAAATGCACTTTTGGTTTCGATTTTAGAATGAATGAGCAAGGCAATATCTAAACCCGAATGCAATGCTTTATTAGCTTCGGAATATTGTTTATTAGACAAGTATGCTTCGCCTAAATTGTTGTAATTATTTGCAACATAGATCTTATCTTTAAGTGAAATATTAATTGCCAATGCTTTTTTGAAAAGCAAAATGGCTTTAGCCGTTTTTCCTTGCTTTTTCAGTATGCTGCCTATCGAAATGTAACCAATTGCAATTCCTTTTTTAATATTGATTAGCTGGTTATACCTTAAAGATAATTCATAGTAATATTTAGCAGAATCAAGGAGTGAAAGATTTTCGTAAGCTTCTCCTATATTATTCAGATTCATTGCAATTCCAAGATTGTTCTTAGCCAGTCTGGCAATAGGAAGACAACGATGAAAATATTTAATAGCCTCCCGATAATGGCCCAATTCGATATGTATATTCCCGATACTGTTTAGGGCAATGCTTTCACTATAGTTATCGCCAATTTGCTCAGCAAGTTTCAATGCGTCTAAATGATATTTAAGTGCCAACTCACTTTCATCCAGACGGCGAAAAACTACACCTAAATTGTTTAATGAACTGATTTGAGCTTTGACATTATTTTGTTTTTGAGCCAACATTAAAGACATTTTATGCAATTCGATAGCTTCAGGATAGGCCGATCTATCCCGTTTATATACTCCATAAACATCCAGAAATTTTATTTCTATCTCTTTGTACCTGTATTTTATCATAAGCCGTTTCGTCTCCTTTAAAAAGGGTTCCACGTCTAATGTCTTTCTATAGTCTATAGCAACCTGCAACAAAGTATCAGCTTTCGCTTTACTATCGGGCATCAACATTTTACGATAAGCAATTATACTATCATTTGGTGATGCAAAAACGTTCTCAGATAAAACAAAAAATAAGAGGCATTGTATCAATACTATACAACAAAGATTCTTTAATGCAATATAGAGTAGGTTATATTTTTTCATTTTACAGGAAATTTAATATCAAAGGAGTCCTAATGATCTCAAATATTCTGAATTTCAAAAAAAACTTTAGTAATTCAAAAACCAATAATTCAAAAACAAATATAATCCTATCTACATTACAATGTATTTTATTTTTTAAAATCATATATTTATATGATTGATAGACACTAATTGATCTAATATCTTTACATTATTATAAATTATAGTTTAAAGAATTCATATATGATGACTCGCAAAATATTTATTTTAATAATATTGGCTCAGTTAATTATAAGTGGGTCATTTTGCCAAAACATTGATATGGTTGGGAAGCAAAAAGCTATTCGTATTAATGGAGGAATTGGAATCAATTACTCATCCACACTCACAAACGATAGCAACAGAGTAGCGATGCCAAATTTCTGGAGTCTGAATATGAATTTAAATGTGGATATTTATGGGTTAGCAATTCCGTTTACAGCAGTTCTTACCAACGGAAAATTCAACATGAATAATAGCTTCAGTCAATTTGGTGTAAGTCCGAAATATAAATGGATAACCCTTCATGCCGGATACCGACAATTTGCATACTCATCATTCACTGTATCAGGACAGACTTTTCTGGGTGGTGGTATTGAAATTCATCCTGGCATATTAAGGATGGGCTTTTTTACCGGTTTGCTTCACAAAGCTGTTAAGTGGGATACCACGCAACAATTTCAACAAACAATTCCCGGATCATACCCGCTCAATGTTAATACCGTAAACGGAACAAATTATTATTCGCCTCAGGCATCTTTTGAGCGCAAAGCCTGGGGAGCTAAATTAGGATTTGGGAGAGAAACAAATTATGTCGATTTCATTATCTTTAAGGGGCAGGATAATTCATCAAGTTTATCTGATATCAATTCAAAAACCAACTTAATACCTGAAGAGAACCTTGTACTGGGGATCAATGTTTATCAACGCATCGGAAAACATATTTCATTTGGATTCAACAGTGCAGCAAGTATATATACCTACAATAGCACTTCGGATGATATTACAGATCAGATAAATAAAGATATTCCATTAAAAAACTATCTTGATAAATTGATACCGATTCGAGCTACAACTCAATTCCAATGGGCTGGCGATGTAAATCTGGGATTTAATTTTTCCAATTTTTCTTTACAATCCGAATATAAACACATAGAACCCTATTTTAAAAGTATGGGGCTCACATCAGGATTAAGTGATTTAGAGTTGATTTCTATTCAACCCTCATGGAGTTTGTTTCACCAAAAAATCCGGTTTACTAACATGTTTCAATATCAAAATGATAACATCAACCATTACAAACAACTTACAACGGATCGAATGATGATAAACTCGTCAGTGTCAATCAATTTATCTAATAGATGGGGAATTGACCTAAGCTTCAATAATTATGACATGAAGCAGCAAAAACTACTTGCAATAGTTCCCGACAGCATACAAGCACATCAACTAAGTTATACTTATACGATTGCTCCACGTTATATTTTCACAAATACAATATTCACTGATGTGATCTCTTTGATTGGAAGTTATACCAATATGGATGGCGGAATTCAAACAAATGGCAATATAAACAGCATTCAAAATTATTATGCAACCCTAAACAATTCACTTGCAGTTGCAAAAGGAGGATGGAATATTAATTCCGGATTAAACTATAATTCCTCAAAAACCACAATTAATGATCTAAAGAGTTATGGTTTTATAGCTGGGGTGAGCAAAAGTTTATTCAATAACAAATTGGGATTGAGTAATAACAACACTCTTTTATGGAATACCCTGAATGGTAAAGCCACCGGGAACACCTATTCTGTAGATATGACCGGTACTTTTTTCTTTCTACGTAATCAAAATATAAGCTTTGGTGCTAACTATCTTTTTTCACCTGCTAACGGAGTTTATAATAACACCAATTTTCATCAGACACGATTAACGATTTCATATCAATATAACTTTTAAAGAGTATAAAATATGTGCTTCCTTCAATCAAAAATCAGATGTTGGATTTTTTTGCTTTTGGCTGCTCTTGTCACATGCAATGCTTATAGTCAGGTTACAATAAATTTAAATGTCTTGCCGCCATACTCGCCTTTTTATAGAGATTATGCAGGATATACCAATAACAAAACGATAATAACACTTTTTAGCAGTCGAAATATGCAGGTTTGTCTATTTGGTTCTATACATAAAGACGACAATAGTATTTCTGTACAAGTGAAAGATACCTATCGTCCCACTATGCCTATTAATCTTATTGCTAATATGCCTCAAACATTGACCGGCACACAGCTACGTAATATCTTTGGGAATGGCAGCGGGAATGATTTATCATTAACAGGCATCACAACCAAAGATATTATTATGAATCAAGCTTTGCCTGAAGGCAATTATACGATATGTATTCAGGTAAAAGATTTTTCAACGGGGCAAGTTCTGGCCGAAGATTGCCGAAACATATATGTAGCTTATTATGAGCCTCCGCAAATTATTTCACCATTTAACAATAGTTCGGTAAACTCAACCGATCCTCAATATGTTTTAACATCATGGACACCTGTAACTCCTTTTATTCAAGGACTTAACTATCGTTTACGAATTGTCAAATTACTAAGTGGAGTTTCTCCACTTGATGCTTTGAATAATTCAACACAGGTGATTATGGAGAGAACCAATATTCCTACACCTAATTATGCACTTGATTTAGCTAGCGGAATTAAACTGGATACCGGGAGCGTATATGTAATGCAGGTTACTGCTTCATCACCTTCTGCCTTTTTTAAAAATTATGGGAAAAGTGAACCGGTTGTATTCTCTTACAAAAGAGGAAATACCTTTCAACCTCCGAATTCGTTAAAATCATCAACACTTTCATTTCTAAATCCATACAAAAAAAACGACACGTTAAAAACCAATAATGAAGCCAATTTGTTAATTAATTGGAGTTGGTTAAAAAAGACCGATAAAATTTCTAATTCCCAAAAAATTGTATCAGGAATTATAGATGATTCTGCAACTGTAAAATTGGGAATTACAAAATACGTCTTAACTGTCGTACCTGCTAATACTGGAGCAGTCGCAACAAGCACTAAACAACCATTCTCATTTACAAAAGAAATTGTAAAGCAACACGACACTATTAATAGCTACATCTCAATAAATGCAGCTTCAGCAGATAGTGCCGGTTTCATTAATAATGGCTTTTATATCGCGACTATAAAAGCTTATGATGTTAATGCTCGGTTAATATCTTCAACTTCCAGCGAAAATTTTATATACCAGAGGATAAAAGATGAGGAGCCGGTCTATCAAATTCCGGTGCAGGCATCTGTCAAATATGCATTCAAAGGATTTCCGGAAGTCTATGCTGCAAGCAACACAGAAGCAACTGTTGAGGTATTTAAAAAGAGAAAAAACAGTCACCCCGATATTTCGAACAATTTACCCAATCCACAGAACTCAGTTGGCATAGCGAATAATACCATAAATACTCAACCCGACATGTCCATTAATGCCGGTTTGCAAAAAGGAAAACAAAGTGATAATAATTTACTTCCCGAAGTTAATATTCATCAGGATAAATATATACGTATATCTAAAGCTACAGCAATAACTGATAAAGATGGTCTTTTTCATGTTGTTGTATCAATTCCACAAAAATATTTTTCAGATGATTCTATTTATTATCGTCTAAAGCTCAATAACCAATATTATGTAGATAAGAATTTCAAATTGTTAAGTGTTCCGGTGTCTTCAAAAGATTCTAACAGCATCAACTTTGGTCAGATGATAGCCCAAACCTATGCCTATTCTTTGAAATTAAATGTAACCAAGGCCTATACAAGTTATAAATTAAGCACTGATAAAAATAATAATCTTAATGTTTCATTGGGCGACAAACAGTTAAACAATAATTCTTCAGGATTTCTTTATCAGCCCAACACGAGTGGCAAAGACTACATGGAATATTATGTTGAGAAAAAAACATTAGCCGCAGGTATTCCGGTAGTATTGTACCGCAAAAATAAAAAAACATATATTCCTCCTGTCGAAGGGGATATACAACCCGACAGTATAAGTTCATCAAAAAGCATAACTATTGTAGCTTATGGTGTTACTCAAGTTGAGAAAGACAGTACTTATGTAAAATTTGAAAGACTGTTATCATCAGTCTTTAATGATGACCAGTACTATATAATGGCTATGAATGGTTCATCTCAAACCAAAGACCTAACTGTATCGGGTAATAATACTACTGTTCCCAAAGCTGATTATAAAACAGCTGATTTTGACAAACTCATCAATACAGATCCTTCCGTTCCCACCATTTCTTCTTTTAGCGATTTGCAAAAAGCGGTGAACAATTTTAAAATGGGCAGTGTGGGGAGTAAAATATCTCAAACAGTAGCTGGACAAGCCTCCGATATATTATCCGGTATGAATAATACTGGAGGAACTATTTATGCAGACACAGGGTATGTCGCACAAGAACAACCTTTTAAAATATCGCTTCCCGAAAATCTAAATAGTGAGGATGTTTTATACAGGAACGTGAAATCCAATTATGAGATAGTTTCTTCAAAACCTCCAACTTCACTGGTGAATGGCAAATTATTTTACACATGGAAAAGCGATAAAAAGTCACAATTGCGTCCGCTTGCTAATGCCTCGTTTAAAATAGTGGTTGATTATCTGGTTGATGGAAAACCGTTAGGATCATCAGCTAAAGTAGAAAATACAGGTAAAGGAAGTTATATTATTGAAAACCAATTTTTCGTGCCTGACGGAAAAGATGAATATAGCGCAGGTTTGCAACTGCTCGATCAATATGCCACTATGGCTGTTGGACACACTGACGATCAGGGTAATTTCCAGGTAGAAGTAGTGAATATTAATCAAAAAGGAAATCTTGGGTCAGGCAATATGGTTGGTAAAGGTTGGCATTTCAACCCGAATGAAACCACCACATCCCCTGGAGATAATAATCCGGCAGATATGTTGCAGAATGCTTTAAATAAGGTGACCAATCCGGCAAATCAAAATGGTTATTCAGGTTCAATGGGAATCCAAATGGGTGCAAAACAAAATCAGGATACTCAATCCACGATCAATGGATACTCAATAACAGCAGGTAGTTTAGGTACTTTCGAAATCGGTATTTCAACGAATAAAACAAAATCTTTTGGTGCAGGTAGTAACAGTCAAATACTATCGGCACTCATGAATGCCGGTAGAGGACCAAATCATTCAGAAGTTCCTGACGACCCCCAGGATGCCTCTCATGTTAATAAGTTTTCCCGAATCTATCGTATTGTTCCCAGTGATGATGCTTACTTCTATCCAGGGAAAGATACGTTAGTCATTCAATCTTTTGAAAAAGTTGCGACACCTTTCATTAGCACGAGTTACGTCAAGGAATTTGCACTAAAAGTTAATACCTTAGAATTATCCAATAATAAAAAGATTCCATTACCGGGAATGCGTGTAACTGTGTTCAGAGATATTAAAGACAAACCCGAAAAACTGCCATTGGGAGAAGGTGACGGAAAATACACATTTGCTAATTTACTTAATCCTCAATATAATACAACAGGAGAAAAGGTAAATACCGATTTGGCTACAGCACTAACTACAAATGATGTCCTAAACAAAAAATATGAACAGGTTTGGATTGATCAACCTGTAGATGATAAGGGTATCTTCACTTTTCCCTCCTTATTGCAAGCCGAGGCAGATAATCATTATTATATAGAAGCTTGCAGCCAGATGAATGACGGGGACAAAACATACCAGGCTACCTTTGCAGCTGTTCCTTTTAGCGATATTAATATTAACAATCCTGGTTTTTGGGTTGGTGACTCAATACCACCTGTCATTCCGCTCGATATAACATTGACACCTTTGACCAGTCGTGTATTCTTAAGAGTAAATAACACATCTGATATTCCTATTTCAGGTATAACAGGTGGTGCTGTTGTGCATGTAAATCGGGCTGGTGATAATTCTCAGAGTAATTATATTGTTGGATTAAAAGATTACACCACTGATAATTATGGATATATTGAAATGTTGGCTACCTTAAATCCATTAAAAACCTACGCTGGCACAGGCACAACTGTTAATTTCACTGCTGGGGCTTCAGGATATAAACCATTTATCCCGAATGCATTGAATAAAGTTGAAAAATCTATAGCTACACAAGGTTCACAGTTTACCCATACTTTTCATTTAGAGCCTTCAGCCATCATCAAAGGACGGATAGTTTGCCCGGATGAGAAAATTTTTGGTATTGCTCCCGGTATAAGAGCCTATCTTCAAATCGATGGAGGAGTAGTAGAAGAGACCGATGATAATGGAAATTTCAATTTTGGTATAGCGGGTATAGCTAACACCAAAATAAAGATTATCCCAAAAGATGTGGCTTATTTCGATTCCACATACGTGCTAACTTCTTCAGACGCCAACAAATCAATTATCGATTTAAATAACTTTAATGTTGCTAAACGCTTGCACAGGATTTCGTTTGAGGTTACCCAAAAAGTAAATACGAATAACAATAATACTCATTCAAAGATTCCGGGAGCAACTATTCAACTGGGAGACAATGTAATGACTACAAATAGTATTGGGAAAGCTGATTTCGTTTTTGCCAATGTATCGGTAAATAATTACACTTTTGTTATCAAAGGACCTGCCGGACAAAATTATATTCCTCAGGTCATCAACTTACCTAACGTTGAATCCAAAGACTTCGTTAATAAAGAAATACAATTGGAAAAAGGCAGTGAGGTGTCAGGTAATGTTACTTTAGATGGTAAGCCGGTTAAAAATGCTAAGGTTTATATTGATGTGGAGAATACTACTTCTCAATTATCCCTTAATGTAGGTGGACTCATTTCTCAAACCAATCAAAATACCACATCAAATGTTGCCAGTCAATTAGGTGTATATTCAAATACAACATCATCACTTCCATCCGGAACGATAACCGATGATGCAAATCTGATTGTTGCTTATACCGATGCAAAGGGGAACTATAAGTTACAAGGTGTTCCCGTTGATAACCAAACGATTAATATCATTGCTACCATTGACACTTCATTTACTGTAAGTGGCGATAACCAGAAAGCAAATATTAAAAATAAATTAGCAGTTACCAACCTGGCACTTACCAGCTTTAACAAGGCACAAATCAATAGTATTTATGGCTTTCCGCTTACGGTCGAAAAAATCACCACAGTGAACGATAGACAAGTGAAGGTTAGCGGATTGATTCATTGGACAAAAGCTATCAGCAATTTTAACCTGGAAGAGGTCGATCAGGAATTGCGTATCGAAGATATTTTATTCGACCTTGTTAATAAAAACGGCTCTTTAGTTGGTATCGCCAAAGATAGCACTCTGAAGCTAAATGGCATTTCTGATTTAAAATTATCTTATCTGAATAAATACAATGTTGATTTGATAAGCACAACAGCTTCGGGTTCAGTATTACAACCTCAATCACTAACACTTTGCAGAGAAAATGGTTATGGTAAACTTAAAGGAAAGATGCATATTGTGGACAATTCATTCAACTATCCAAGCAGTTATTTGAACTTTAATCAGAGCAATCCTTTCTATCTGGCATTAAAAGAAAGTAACAACATTTTAAACAATAACCTGAGTGTTGTTACAAGTGCAATGGCTGAAAATGAATCTGCCGTTCCTGAATACAAAAATTTAAGCGCTTTTGAAAACAATATCCAAACAAAAATCAATAATTATAAATTAAAAAATCAACTCATATATAATCTGTCAAATGAAAAAGGTGAAGCTATAACTTTCTCATTAATCGGATTCAAGGCAACGGCTAATCCTACCAAGAGCTTCATTGATCTGTCAGGCAAAATCCATTTAAATGTCACGCTAAACTGTACAATACCTAATGCTCAACCCAATAACCTAAACGTGTTAATTGATGATATGGTATTAGACGATGACAAAGTTTATCCGGCAACGAGTACATCACCCATTAACCTGGCACTCGAAAAATGGAATTTAAAGGTCAATAATTGGAGTTTCAGTGTAAAAGATGGTGGCATTATAAGTCAGGATGCCTTGCTTCAAACTACGGTAGTAGATATTCCTGTAGGTGAATTTGTTCTGCGTCACGACCTGTTTCAAATGGATCATTTTAAACTGAAACAATTAACTATGGCCGGTGGAAAAATTTTATTACAAGATATTGATACAACCAATGCACATCTCAATTACGATTATAAAACAGGCAAGGATATGATGCCTCATTGGAGCTTCGGTTTAGTTGGAACGGGTAATAAACCCGTTGCAACAGTACAGGCATTGAAAGATCTCGGTGGAATTAACGATCATCTCATCATTAATTACATTCAAATATTAAGTGATAACGAAATAGTCTTTCAGTTGCAGCAACAGTCTAAACCATTGAACATTCGAAACAACACTTTGGCTAATTTCTCACCTCAGTCTATTTTCAACGGTCCTGATTATATCTCTATAGCCGGTGCTCTAAACGTGGGTGCTCCTCGTATGGGAGATATTCCTTTGACAATGAGTTATACCAACCCTAATCAAACAATGTCAATCGATCCGGTTAGTACTGATTTCGAAGCTCCCGGATTTGTACATTTCACTGCTGATAAACAGAATATTGCAATCTCAAAGTCCTTGATTACTATCGACGGTAATGTTCTTGAAAAGCCTGTCGCTACTTTTAATCCGATTCCATCCAGATTTAGCGCCACCACTGGTGGTTCACCGGTCTATAGCGTTGATCTGCAAAAAGACTGGATAACTCAACTTACGAGTGAAGAACCCGCTGGCACTACAAGCAGTACACCAAAAAGTGTATCCAATAATGGATATAGTTTAAAGATTGACCAGGGAGGTATATCAGTAAAGAATGGTGATTGGACAACCCTGAAATTTGGTGGTTTAATGAGTTCCAATAATACTTCATCCGGCAGTCAACCCACGCATACCAGTTTTGAGATATTAGGCGACATCAGTGCCAATTCAGAAAGTCTGACGGTCAGTAACTTTGATTCTCCTTTTGGTGCGATGACCCAGACCTTCGATTTTGCTCATAATCGTTTGATAGGCTCAGTCAAAATCAACACTCCAATCGTTTTAGGAGGAACAATATTGAAGAGTGGGACCATCGAATCTTGTTTCGATAACACCGGATTTTATATAGCCGGAAGCTGTGGTACTATAATTCCTGCCGGACTTTTAGCAGGCGATTACAATCTAGGTTTTATAGCAGGTAATTATGCGCTAAATGACCATTTATGGAGTGTTGCAAATTCTGCTATAGATCCTGCCGTCGTTGATAATTGTTATAAAAACAAAGTAAAGAATATCAAGGGAGTCTATTTTGCAGCCAACAGAGAACTTTTAAATGTAAGTACCGGCTTTAATTTTATTATAGCATCCGGTTATGTTAAAGCAGTTGCACTCGTAGGTGGAGATTTTTATGCTAATTTCGGTTCTCCATTTACCATAGGAGGCAGTGGATATGCCCATTTCTATGGTGGGGCAGGGTTATCCGCTGTTACAGGCACCAGCATTAGTGGATATCTCGGAGGTGATGCTATATTTCAATATTCTCTTACCGAAGTTGGATTGACAATGGATCTTAGCTTTGGTGGCAGTATCAATCAGAGTCTTGGAATTACTTCAATATCTAAATCATTTTCTGTTAGTTGCTCCGCTACAGCCAAAACAAGTGGCTTTGGGTTTCAGCTTCAATCAGGAGATCCGAGAAATACCGACTGTAAATAATGAACAACATTATAAGTTACTTATTTAATAATCAATAATATGGTCACAAATAGAATAATTACGGTGCTGATTATTGCCATTATGTCTGGTGGATTAAGCGCGCAGAACCTTACCGGAAGAGCATATAAGACGGGTAATTATATTTTTTGTGGTAAAGATTTACCCAAGCATTTTTCCTATCTGATTGAGAAAAAATCATCAACCGATACCACATGGAAAACGGTAGCAGAACTCAAATCACCGTTGAACGAAGCAGAATGTAAGGCTGCAATCATGGAACTACCTCAGGCAATTGCCTCGCTTACAACTGTGGAAGACGCTTCAATTCATCTTTTCTGGCAACGGTTACAAACAGTGTTGGTTTCAGATTCGCTCTATGCCTATGCCTTTGATCCGCGTTATCAATCAGCAGCAGGTATTGCATGGTTCGATAACAACCTGAAACAACCCGGCGATTATCATTATCGTGTGAGTAAATTGAGTAAAAGTGGCACTAAAACACGCGTCAGTGAAGGCACTATTAGCTTTCCCGGCAACCCTTTTAATGGTACTTTACGCGCAGCTCGTTTTCAGTTGGCAGGCAACGCTATTGATATCAGTTACGAAGTGAACGACTCGCTCAACACTGCCGGAGTAATCCTTTACCGAAGTCTGTATAAACAGAATAAGTTTATTGAAATCAACCCGTCACTTCTCTTTACAAAACAGAAAAACCGTATCGTGGCGTTAGTTACCGATGCCTCTGTGATAAAAGGACTGACCTATAGTTACTATGCCATACCTTTTGATGCATTGGGAAATCGTGGTAGGGCTACCGATACATTGAATATTTATAATGTTTCGAAACAATCCGACATTGGCATTATTACCAGTTTTGATGCAACACCTATAACCGAACGTCAAGGCGTTGAATTAAAATGGAATCTCAAAAGCAATCTGAATACAACCTCAATAGAGGTGTTTCGTTCATTGTCTTACGATGGAGCTTATAAGAATATCGCCAGTTTACCGCCTTCGGCCACCCATTATTTCGATGCATCAAGGTTGAAGCCTGCCACAACCTACTATTATTACATTGCCATCAATAATGGTTATGGAAACAGTTTACCAAGTGCACGTACGCCGGCCATTCTAAAAGGAAACAAACGAAACTTTCTTCCTCCACAGAATCTCACAATCAGCAGGAAAGAGAATGTAGTATCACTCACATTTCATCGCCTGGATCGCGACACCAGAGGATATTATGTGTATCGTGCTGATGGATATGTAGCACCTTTGCAACAACTGCCCCGGATCTTATTGAGTACCGATTCCATTGTGAAATATAATGACACACTACCCAAAACCACTACTTCGGCTGTGTATAGTTACGCCGTGGCATCTGAAAACACTTCATACAATATCAGTCCGCAAACCGAAAGAGTCAATGTACGTTATAGTGGTGGCATGTTGCCGATACCCAACAAAATCAACGCAATGCTCATTCAGAAAGCTATTTTTGTCACCTGGGAAAACATGTCTGACGTTAATTCGGCTGTCTCAGGATATAAAATATTCAGAAAATCTGACGTAAACGATCTCGAAACTGAACCGGAAAGAGTAATTGCCACAACAACAAACACTAACAACAATTACACTGACACCTTGCTCGTAGATGGACGACATTATTCATATCGCGTGCAAAGTCTAGGACTCGACAGTACGGATGTAAGTAGTTTAAGTATGCCGGTTGGGGTGCTTTTCCCGGAAATACTACCATTGCAACCCGGTCTGGTATCAGCAATAGCTGCCAACACAAAGATTCTGGTAAAATGGACTTTACCTGCGGATCCCAGCCTGTCAAAAATAAAAATCTACCGTGCTACCGAAAATCAAATGGCTGAACTCATAAAAGAGTTACCACTATCTATTGAAACATTTGAAGACACAGCAGCTCAACCCGGAACTACCTATTTCTATTATATCATCACTGTAAACAAAAAAGGGAAAGAGAGCAAACCAACTGATCCCGTGAGCGCTAAGTTATGACAATAAATTTTATCGAACCCGACATCACTCCCGGATCATTTCCAGGCAATTTATAGACTATTGGTATATAATCTATCCATTTACCACACATTTACCCCACCTGTTCCGCACCTGTTCCGCATCCTATAAGCGGAGATGGTGCGGAGAATGTGCGGAGAACGTGCGGAAATGGTGTGGTAAACCCTTAAGTCATCTACCAAATGTTGGTTCGCTGTTTGGGTTTGATCTCTGACTCATGTTTTCTTGATTTTGGAGCGGACTTTTCAGGGTCTTGTTAAAAATCCAACAAAATAATTGAAAATTGTCCCCCAATGGCTCCCAATGGCTCCCAATGGCACAATCAAAATACTTGATTATTTCATTGGGAAATAGTAACTTTATGTTTTTACGAACCATTAAAAACATGAAATTATGTCTACAATTAAAGGACCATTCGACTTTACCGGCAGCTTCGGAAATCTCCGTTGTTATGATGACCCCGGAACAGGTAAACGTATCCTGGCAAAAAAAGGTGGTTATACCAAGAAACAATTCGATACACTCGAAAGTCTTGAACAAAACCGCGAGAATGCAAACGAATTTGGAGGGTGTAGTGTATGGGCATCATTGCTTTATGATAGCCTTTCCAGTCTCCGACACCTG
>Ga0224523_1000648_pt1 | contig 16948 bp, 12 predicted proteins | sample CFST50metaG_FD_182732 | JGI IMG/M metagenome (GOLD analysis project Ga0224523, IMG submission 182732) | Peat soil microbial communities from Stordalen Mire, Sweden - C.F.S.T50 | ecosystem: Environmental > Terrestrial > Soil > Wetlands > Peat | place: Sweden: Norrbotten County, Stordalen Mire...
CCGCTTCCTGTTGCGCCACTACCCCATTCGCAACCAGGCTCAGGGCGAGCGCAAGATCCTGCAAGAACTCGAGCCGCGCTGGGATCCAGCCGAGCGCGAGCTTGGCTCGTATGCGCAGTACGACGGCATGGAGTCGGGCGCCAGCCTCATTCGCGACCCTGCCACCCTGACTGCCTACGATCCCGACGCCATTCGGCTGCAGCTTTTCTTGCGCCACCGGGGCGTGGAGGAACTGGAATCCGCGCTGGCGGTTTCCGAGCACGACCTCGACGTCGCGCAGAAGGAAGGGACGATCCGCTCGGAGGAAGCGGAGCGTTCGCGACGCGAGCAGGTCGCGGCCAGCCGCGAGACGGAGCAGGCGCGGGAGGAGCGAGATGCGCTGGCCCGCACCCTGGTCGAGGTCGAGGGGCAGCGCAGCGCGCTGGCCCGCCCGCTGGAGGCGGCCAAGTGGGAGCGGGACGAGCTGGATCGCACGCTCGACGAAGTTGAAGGGGAGCGCGACACCTTGGCCCGCACGCTGGAGGCGATCGAGAGGGAGCGCGACACCTTGGCTCGCGCGCTCGAGGAGGTTCGAGGGCAGCGCGACTCCCTGGCCCACACGCTGAGCGACGTTCAAGCGCAGCGCGACTCGCTGGCCGGCAGGTTGAGCGACGTTCAAGCACAGCGCGACTCGCTGGTCCGCACGCTGGAAGAAGTTGAAGCGCAGCGCGACTCGCTGGCCCGCACGCTGAGCGAGGTTCAAGCACAGCGCGACGCCCTGACTCACTCGAACAGCGAACTGGGGGCCGACCTGGCCCGGCTGCAGGCTCGCATCGACGAGCTGCTGTCATCCTGGAGCTGGCGCGCCACCGGACCGGCGCGGGAAGTCCTGCGCCGCCTGCGCGGCACCTGAGGGCGGCGGAGATTGGTGCCAGCGCGATCCTGCGCTGACCGATCGATTCACATGTCCTTGGGTTCCCGCAAGCCCAAGATGGCACCCGTGGGGTCGACGATGATGCTGAGCCGGCCCATCCCCTCGACTTCGGCCACGCCCTTCAGACTATCAGCAAAGTGCCTAGTGCGTGTATGATCAATACCTGTGCGAGGCCGAGTCTTGCGCCACGCGCGACGGCTTCAGCGAGAATGTTTTCCAGAAATGCAGTGAGGAGGACTCATGACCATCGGCGGCCTTCGAATCCAGTGGCATCGGGCGTTCTTCCTGTTCGCCGCGGTCATGCTCGCGGCATGCTCAAGCTCGTCACCTGCAAATGATAGTGGGCAGGCCGGGGGGGGAAACGGGGGCGCGGCTTCAACCGACTCGGGTGCAAGCACCGGTGGTATCAGCGCCGGCGGCACGAGCAATGGGGGCTCTACGACGAGCGCCGGTGGCACGACCGTCAGCCCCGGAGGCACGACCACGAGCGCGGGCGGCGCGACCAGCGCGGGCGGCACGACCAGTCCGGGCGGCGCGACCAGCGCGGGCGGCACGACCAGTCCGGGCGGCACGACCAGCGCGGGCGGCACGACCAGTCCGGACGGCACGACTAGTCCGGGCGGCACGACCAGCGCGGGCGGCACAGCGCGGACTGGCGGTTCCAGCGCAACCGGTGGAAGTTCGGGCGGCACAAAGCCTACTGGCGGTTCCACCGCGGCAGGTGGAAGCCCGCGAGGCACGACCGGCACGGGTGGCGCGACCAGCTCAGGTGGCACGACCAGCCGGGGTGGCACGACCGGCTCAGGCGGCGCCATAAGCTCGGGCGGCGCCACAAGCTCGGGTGGTGCCACGGGCAGCACCGTGTCGAGTTCCCCGAGCATCCAGCTTATCGGCAACAAGATCTACGACACCGCGGGCAACGCCATCATTGCGCGCGGACCGGAAGATGTCGCGGCGGGTGTGGACCAAACCCTCGACGTAGACCAAGTATCCGCAATGGGCGCCAACGCCATGCGCATGTTGTTCACGCTCGATGCCGCGAATGGAATGACCCCGGCTGGATTCGATACTCTCCTGGGTGAGGCCCTTACGCGTCACATGCTGGTTTGGGTGTCGCTCTTTACCTGGGATTCGGGCAACAATTACGTCATCAACAGCGCGCTGGGCGGGGGTAATTTCTATTCACTGAGCTCCCCCACGAGCACGGCTTGTTCTTCTGCCACGCCCGGGCCTTGCTATTTGGCAGTGTGGAGCCGCCAGTGGCTCAAAGACTTGATGAGCAAGTACCGAGGCAATGTCATCATCGACGCCGGCCAGGAGTTCATCAGCACGGAAGACGCCAGCACTGAAGCGGGGCGCGTCGCATGGGCGAACGCGGCCAAGACCAACATCCAGTTCTTTAGAACCCAAGGATATACCAATCCATTGGAAATCATGGCCAACTACCAGGGCCGCGACCTCTACGGGATCGTCGAGTACGGCAACGCCATTCGCGCGGCAGACACGGTGATTGTCAGCGGCAACCCGCAGACGATGTTCGGGTGGCAGGCGTATTGGGGAACCAGCGATGGATGGTATCCGTCTTGGCAGGGCGGCTTGCTGTTGGGTCACAGCGGCGTCGTCACAGGCGCGCAGGCCATTCATCAGTATGCCGTCACTCAGCCCTTTCCCATCGAGATCGGCCTCGATAACTACGGTGGCGACACCAACCTGGACTATCAGTCGGAAATGGACCAGGCCGCGGTGGATGGTATGAGCTGGCTATGGTGGTCGTGGAACAGCGGCAAAAAGACCGTCGACTGTCCGGTATCGGGTACCACGTGTCAGGCGTACGTGACAGGATCGCAGAATGGATTCATGGGCGCAAAGCCACTGACACGTTGAGGGTCACCGGTGGGGGCCACTGAACACATTCAGAGCGCGCATGTCGATGCCAGACACTTGTTGTGCGCACCATTCTTTCACATGGTGCCCCAGCAACCCACACCGCGGTCGATATCGCGAATGGCGCAACTGTAGCTGCCGCCTGCAGCAATGGCGGTGAACGTCCCCGCAGGAGGCGAAGACTGGCCGGAGTAATTGTCGCCCCAACAGGCAATGGTGCCGTCAGTGCGGATGCCGCAGTTATGGATGTGGCCCGCGGCCATAGCGGTGAACGTGCCTGCGGGAGGCGAGGCCGCGCCCTGGTAGTTGTCGCCCCAGCAGGCGACGGTGCCGTCAATGCGGATGCCACAGGTATGGCCATTGCCCGCAGCGACCGCGGTGAAGGTGCCCGCGCGAGGCGACGCCTCGCTATTGGAGTTGTCGCCCCAGCAGGCGACGGTACCCTCGGTGCGGATGCCGCAGGCGTGGAAAAAGGCTGCAGCAATGGTGGAGTACGTCCCCGCAAAAAGCGAGGACTGGCCGGCCCCGTCATGACCCCAGCAGGCGACGGCGCCGTCGGTGCGGATGGCGCAGCTATGGAAACCGCCCGCCATGGGGGCGCGCCTTTGCATCATCGGATCACCTTTCGGACCTATCCTACTCATTGATCACGGAGCGGGGATGAGAATTCCGGTCGAACCGGTGGAGCGGACGAAGCTCGTCGACCAGAGCATCGAATGATTTACCCTTGCACCTGATTGGTGCATTCTGCGTGGACATGCTTGGCTTGCCCCATCACCTCGTTCGCGTGGCGGGGAGCTTGCTCGAACCGCCGCGCCGGGAGCAGACCATCGCTGTCGCCATCGTCGCGGGGCTGGCCGTGCTGCTGGGGTGGCAGGCCACGTCGCCTTCGTGGTCCATGGGCATCAACTGGGACACGGCGGGATACGCCACTGACATCGGGCAGGCGTCGCCTTGGGCGAGCCCGCCGTGGAACTCGCACTACGGCGTTGGTCAGGTGTATTGGCTTGCCATGCACCTGGCCCCGCGCCTCGGCCTCACGGCGCTGGATGGACTGCGCCTGCTCAACGCGCTGGCGCTCGCGGTTTCGGCAGTGGTGCTCACCATATGCGCCCTCCACTTGCCGCTGCCACCGGTCCTGGCCGCACTGACAGGGGGATTGTACTTGGCGAGCTGGGGAACGCTGATCCTGGCCTTCACATGGGAAGACAATTTGCTAGTTCATCCAGCCGGGCTGGCGGCCTTGGCGATTTGCCTCTTTCACCTGGGTGCGTGGCGGGGACGCACCAGCCTCTACGCAGGCCTGTGTGTCGGGCTGTCGAGCCTGATGTCCTGGCAGGGAGCGGCCTATGCCCTTCCCGTAATGTACGCGGCTTGGTTGCTGGCAGGACGAGACCGTCGCTGGTGGAAGCGTGCGCGCGATGTGGCTCTGGTGCCCTTGGGGCTGGCGCTGGCCCGATGGCTGTGGCTATCCGTCTACTGGTTGACAGCTCATTCATTGTCCTACACAGGCCTGCTGCGGACTGCTTTCGAGAGCCCGGCGCCGAATTTCCTGCCCCAGCGATTGTCGCAATGGCTGGCGCTCTTGGCGAATCCGCGCGCAATCCTTACCCACATGGGCATCGGGGTTTGCCACGAACTGGGACCGAGTGTGCGCGATTCCATTGTGCTTGTTCCCTATTGGCCGTACCTGGGGGCAGCCCTGCTTTGCCTTGCGCTTCTGCCATGGGTGGTTGCCGTGGTCAGGTCTGGCAAAGACGATGGCGGTTGCTCCCACTTTGTCACAGCAGCCTTCTTTCTGATGACAATCACCGCTGCTATCTATCTCGACCTGCCGGTCGACAAGTACAAGCGCTACGACTATCTGCCGGCGTTCGTGAGCCTAGCCTTCGCTGTGATTGCTCACTACGCAATCAGGAACAGATCGCTGAAGAGAACGCGTATTCTCACCTGCCTTGCCCTGTCCATCTTGGTCGGGCAGGGCGTGGCAGCCTTTCGATGGAATCGGCAGTGGTACGCGAAGCTGCCAGCCACAACGCCCAAGGACTATGTTGGACACGGCAGTCAGACCTGGTTCGCCTATATGCGGGAGCTGAGTCACAAGGCGCCCGACGCATGCTCGTTCATATTCTCGTTCGACGAGGTCTTGCAGGCGCGCTATCAGCTCGAAATTACGGCTTCGCTGCTGTCCGAGTTGCGCCAGCCCAAGGTCATCGGCGCGCCTCCCAGCGCGCGCGAGTGGCCCCGTCGCCTGCCCTTGGCCGACGCCAAAGCAGTGGCGGCCAGTCTGCGCGCGTGTGAGTGGCTTTCGCCAGGAGCGAGAAGAGTCCTCGCCGCCAAGTAGTCGGGATCGGCCGGCGACGTCAGTGCCTCCGAGTCACCGTCCTGGCCCCCGTCGGGAAACGGGCCGCTGAATACCGTCGAAACAACGACCGAGAACGCGACAGCGCAAGTGCCTGCAAAAATCAAGATAGGATCACAACCCGGCTGAATCGTGGCAGCGATGGGAAGAAATTGTCAAGCAGCGGAGTCAAGCAGCGGAATAGACCCGCAGTTCCCCGTGCCAGCCAGGTTTCTCCGTTGCGGTTGGGCCGCGGCGCGCGCAAGAATATGATTCGGTAGGAGTTGCATGATGCAGATCGAGAAAGGCGTCGACAAGATCGTCAAGACCATCCGGCTTATGATCCTGGACCAGCCGGGCTACCTGGGTCGCGTGGCCACCGCGGTCGGCAATGCCGGCGGCAACATCACGGACTTGCACCTGGTCTCGTACGGGGTCGAGTACAACACCCGCGACCTGACCCTGTTCATCGACGACGAGACGCAGCTGCAGGAGGTGCTGGCCGAGATCGGCAAGGTCGATGGCGTGATCATCTCCGAGATCATCGACCCCGTTTTGGAGATGCACCGGGGCGGCAAGATCCGGGTCAAGAGCCGGGTTCCGCTCGACGGCCTGGCGACCCTGCGCAAGATCTACACGCCCGGTGTGGCCAAGGTGTGCAAGCTGATCGAGCAGACGCCCGAGCTGAAGTACGACTACACCTCGATCGGAAACACGGTGGCCATCGTCACCAATGGCACGGCCATCCTGGGCCTGGGCGACATCGGGCCGGTGGCCGGCATGCCGGTGATGGAGGGCAAGGCGGTGCTCTTCGATGCGCTGGTCGGCATCAACGGCGTGCCCATTCTGTTGGCGACCAAGGATATCGAAGAGATCATCCGCACCGTCGCGATCATCGCGCCCACCTTCGGCGCCATCAAGCTGGAGGACATCAAGGCGCCCGAGTGTTTCGAGATCGAGAGTCGCCTCGACGCCATGTTGGACATCCCGGTCATGCACGACGACCAGCATGGCACCGCCACGGTGGCCCTGGCCGCCTTGCTCAACGCCACCAAGTACGTGGGCAAGCCCTTCCGCAACGACTGCGTCGGCATGGTGGGGCTGGGCGCCGCCGGCATCGGCATCTCCAAGCTGCTGATTGCCTACGGCGTGAAGCGTATGGTGGGCACCGACATCAACCCGCACGCCATGGAGATTTTCGAGAAAGCCGGTGGCTCACCCATGTCGCTCGACGAGGTGATGAAGACCGCCGACATCGTGATCGGCGCAACCGGCGCGGCGGGCCTGCTCAAGCCCGCCATGGTTCGCAAGGGGCAGATCATCCTGGCGCTCTCCAATCCGCGGCCAGAGATCTCGCCCGAGGACGCGCGCGCGGCCGGCGCCGCCTTTGCCGCCGACGGACGCAGCGTGAACAACGGGCTGGCTTTTCCTGGGATCTTTCGCGGCGCCCTCGATGCCCGGGCACGATCGATCTGCAACCGCATGAAGATCGCCGCTGCGCGCACCATCGCGTCCTTTGCGGCCACCGGTGAGCTGGTGCCGTCGATGCTCAATCTGGACATGCACAAGGCAGTGGCCCAGGCCGTGGAACGCGCCGCCTTCGAGGCCGGCGTCGCACAAGCCCGCAGCCCCGACGTGCCCGAGTAGGGCGAGGCTCGGGCGGGCCCATAGTCGTGTATTCACCTGCGGTCGCCCCGTCGGACGTCAGATGAACAGCCAAACGCACGTCTTGCTCGCCGTCTTCGGCCTGTTCTTGGGCTGCACCAGCAACTCTGGTAGAGCGGGCAGTACCTCGTCTACACAGGCGCAAGGTGGAAACATCTCTGCGGGCGGGAGCGCGGCCACGGTTTCTTCTTCGTCATCAACTTCGCGCGGCACCAGCGGCGCTAGCGCAGGCGGTGGCGTTGCAATGGGAGGCACTGCAATCGGCGGCAGCGCGATCAGCGGCAGCACTGGTGGCGGTAGTGTCGCAAGTGGCACTTCGGGCGGCAGCATGGCAAGTGGCGGCGCTTCTGCTGCCACGACGTTTGCGGCAGGCGGCAGTGGCCCCGTAGGCACAGGTGGAATTTCGACAATGACCGGAGGTTCCAGCTCAGGCGGCGAAACGGGCGCCACTTCGGCGGCTGCGGGCGCAGGCACGGGCGGCATCGCAGCCGGCGGCGTTTCCACGGTCACTGGAGGCGTTAGTGGCGGCGCAGGGAGCGGCGGCGCCACGGCAACCTCCGTCGGCGGCCAGACGCGCGGCGGCACGGCGATCGGGGGGACAACGGCCGGCGGCACGGCGACCGGTGGTACAGCAACCGGCGGCAGCTCTTCCGGTGGCACGACCCCTGGCATCACCAAAGACAGCGAAGTCCTGTTGACCAACGCCGGGCTGATGATTGTGTCCTACGGTGGCTATCTAAATGGGGAGTCTTTTCAACAGGACGGAATTGTCAGTTACAGCGGCTATCAATACGCCGCGTTTTGGAACAGCAGCCGTCATGTGGTCATGGCCCGGCGGGCGTTGCCCAGCGGGGCCTGGTCGACTTTTGAATTCACGGACTACAGCCTGAGCGCTGACGATGCCCACAACACCGTCTCAATTGGCATCTGCCCTGGCGACGGCACGCTTCACCTTTCCTTTGATCACCACTCGAACAACCTGCACTACCGCAAGTCAGTTGCCGGAATTGTGACTAACCCAGCCACAGCGACATGGGCCGCCTCCAGTTTCTCGGCAACGACCAGCAATCTGGTGGGCAGCACCACGGTAGCTTTGGTGACATACCCGCGATTTGTCACCGAGCCCGACGGCAACAAGATGCTGTTCGAGGCACGCATCGGCACCAGCGGCAGCGGCGACGAGTATCTGTGGGAGTACGACGGCGCCACCCATGCCTGGACTTCCCTCGGCATGTACGTCTACGGCACCGGGGACAGTATCAACGCCTATCCACACGGTTTGTCCTACACCAGGGGAGGCGCCCGTCTGCACATGTCCTGGTGTTGGCGAGAAACGCCCGACGCGTCCACCAACCACGACCTGCTCTACATCTACAGTGATGACCACGGTCGGACCTGGAAGAACAATGCCGGTGCCACGGTTGCCAGCACGGGGTCGTCCTACGTGACCAAGAATTCGTCCGGCATCAGGGTTTGGACCATCAACCAGAACCGCGGGCTCATCAACCAGGAGCACATGGTCGTGGACAGCACGGGAAGGGTCCATGTGCTGCTCTCTCACATGCCCGACGCGCAAGCTGACGATGCCAATTTCACCAGCGCGCGAACCAAGAGCCAGTTTATCGACTATTGGCGAAATGCCTCCGGCACATGGGTCAGGAGCGCCATGGGCTTGCCGGTGGTCGCGAGCTTTCGCGGCAAGCTGGCCATCTCCTCCAGCAACAACGTCTACGCGATCTTGCCTGACCTGCGAATCGCCGCCGCATCGGCCGCGTCCAGCTTCGCCACTTGGACGGTCCTCGACAGTGCCGATTCGGGCAGGTTCTTTTCCGATCCGCTCATCGACACGGCCCGGTTGCTGACCGAAGACAAACTTACAGTCTTCTACCCGCAGAAGAACTCGTCGAATATCACGGTGCTCGACTACGCGCTGAAATAGCGGCTACTTCTTCTGGTAAGTGCCGACCAACTCGGCCTGCGCCAGCACATGCCCATGCATGGCCTTCTCGACTTGCGCTTTGGTCGGCCGTTTGAGATCCGGCAGCATGGTGTCGAGCGCGTACAGCTTGAAGAAATAGCGGTGGCGGCCGATGGGCGGACAGGGGCCGCGCCAACCCGTGCGCTTCCAGTCGTTGAGACCGTCGAGTGCGCCGGCGGGCAGAGGGCCCCCGGCCACCAAGGCACGCGCAGAAGCGGGCAGGTTGTAGACCACCCAGTGCACCCACGTCATTCTGGGCGCGGCGGGATCAGGCGCGTCTGGATCGTCGACAATCACGACGAAACTCTTGCTCGCCGTCGGCACGTCGGTCCACGCCAGCCCCGGCGCACGATCTGGCCCTTCACAGGTGTGAACCGTGGGGATTTCCCCATTGGCAGAAAAATCGGACGAAGTCATATGCATGGCACGACCTCCCGGAGCGGCACCCGCTGCAAACACCAAGAACACCGAAGCGAGAACGGAGAACCACAGCTTCATTGTCAGTCAACTCCCCAAACAAGAATACCGCAACCACGGCGAGAATCATCCCGAGATCAGCTGCGGACGAGTTAGCTTTGATTCACCACAGAGAGCACAGAGGCCACAGAGACCGATCGGAAAGAGGAAAGGGTCGGCTCAGGTCCGATCCGAACCCCTTCTTCCTTTCCGACCTCTGTGTTCTCTGTGCTCTCTGTGGTGAAAAAATCCTACTTCCCCCGCAGTTTCTCCAACCCCGCGAACGGGTTGTTGAAGGGCTTCTTGGGCTGGGGCGGCGGTACCGGCGTGCGCGGGCCTTGCGGTCGGCCGCCGCCGCGGCGATCGTCCCTCGGGCCGCCGCCCTGCTCGCTTGGCCCGCGCGCCACCTCGGCGCCTGATTTCATGGACAGGGCGATCTGCTGTTTGTCCAGCTTGACCTCGATCACGCGCACGCTGACCCGATCTCCAGCGCTCACCACATCGCGCGGGTCTTTCACGAAGCGGTCAGCGAGTTGCGAGATGTGCACCAAGCCGTCCTGGTGCACGCCGATGTCGACAAAGGCGCCAAAGTTGGTGACGTTGGTGACGATGCCAGGGCAGAACATGCCGGGTTGTAGATCGTCGAGGGTGTGGATGTCTTGGCGGTAGGAAAAGGGCGCGAAGCCTTCGCGTGGGTCGCGGCCCGGCTTCTCCAGCTCGGCGATGACGTCGGCGAAGGTGAAGGTACCCAGCTCCTTTTCCAGCTCGCGTGCTTGCTTGACCAACTTGACCCCTGCGCCCAGCAGACCGGCCACTGGAACGTGTAGCTGGCCTGCCAGCTTTTCCAGCACCGCATAGCGCTCGGGGTGGACGCCGGTGTTGTCGAGCGGATTCTCGCCTTCGGGAATGCGCAGAAAGCCCGCAGCCTGCTCGAAGACCTTTGCGGAAAAGCGCGGCACTTCCAGCAAGGCGGTGCGCGAGCGAAAAAGGCCCTTCTTCCCGCGGTATTCGACGATGGCCTTGGCCAGGCCCGGGCCGATTCCCGACACATGGCCAAGCAAATGATACGAGGCCGTGTTCAGGTTGACGCCCACCTGGTTCACGCAAGAATCCACCACCACATCCAGACTCTTCTTGAGCGCGGCGGGCGAGACATCGTGCTGATACTGGCCCACACCGATGCTCTTGGGATCGACCTTCACAAGCTCGGCCAGGGGATCTTGCAGCCGGCGCGCGATGGAAATGGCGCCGCGGACCGTGAGGTCGAGATCGGGGAATTCCTCGCGGGCCACGTCGCTGGCGCTGTAGACGCTGGCGCCCGATTCGCTCACCATGACCACGGGCGCGCGCAGGCCAGCCTCGTCGAGCACCTTGCGCACAAAGGTTTCGGTCTCGCGGCCCGCAGTGCCGTTGCCCACTGCCACCGCGCGGATGCCGCCTTCCTTGACCAGCTTGGCCAAAATACCGCCGGCCGTGATCAGCCCCGACGATGTTTCAAGGTGCATGACCGTGCCGCCCAGGTATTTGCCCGAATCGTCCACCACGGCCAGCTTGCAGCCCGTGCGCAGTCCGGGATCCACGCCCAGAACAGCTTTGGGCCCAAAGGGTGCGGACAGGAGCAGCTTGCGCACGTTCTCGGCGAACACCTTGATGGCCGCCTCGTCGGCGATCTCGCGCAGGGACTTGTGCACCTCGTTCTCGATGGCCGGGATCACGTGCACGCGCAGGGCAAAGCGCGCCGCCTTTTTCAACAGCGGCGCGCCCGCAAAATCAGGCTTGCTGCACGCGGCGGCTTCGAAGCCGTGCAGCAGCTCCTCGACCAGTGGATCGGCCGGGCCACTGGCGCGCGGCTTGCTCGGCTCAGCAGGCTCGGCTGGCGTGGGTCCGCCCAGGGTCATGACCAGCTCCTCTTCCATCCAGCCCCGCCGCATGGCCAGGTAGCGGTGCGAGTTCTCCGGCTTCATCAGGTTGCGCACCGGTTCCTCGAAGCTGAAGTAATTCTCGAACTTGCTGGCCGGCTTGGCTTTCTCGCCCTGGCGAGTCTTGGCAAACCCGTCGTCGAAGTAGCGCGTGCGCACCGTGCTGCGCAGACCGGCGTCCTCAGACAGGCGCTCGACCAGGATCTCGACCGCGCCGTTCAAGGCCGCGTCCACGTCGGGCACGCCCTTTTCCGGATCGCAGAACGCACTGGCGTGGCCGTCGGGCGTTTCCCCATGCGCGGGCGCGATGACGCCGTGGCCGCAATCCCACAGCCAGTCGGCCAGCGGCTGCAGACCCGCCTCGCGCGCGATCACCGCCTTGGTCTTGCGCTTCTGCTTGTAGGGCAGATACAGATCCTCCAGTGCCGTCATGTCGAAGGTGCCCAGGATCTTGTCGCGCAACTCAGGCGTCAGCTTGCCCTGGCGCTCGATCTCCTCGACGATGAAAGCCTGTCGCTTGACCAGGCTGTCCCACGACTCCTTGCCATCGATGACCGCGCGAATCGCGACTTCGTCCAGCGCGCCGGTCTGTTCCTTGCGATAGCGCGCGATGAACGGCACCGTGGCCCCGCCCTCGGCCAGACGGAGCACGGACGTTGCGCCAGCGATAGGAATCTGGGGATGGCGCGCGGCGAACCAAGCCTCGAAGGTCATTTGCACGGCCCGACGAGGCTAGCGAAAATTCTGCTGCGAGAAAGGTCTAATTTTCGGCATCGTGAGGCAGGCTGGGCGACATCCGCGGCTGGGCACCTACGCGCTACCCAGCTTTGCGAGGCGCTGTACCCACGCGCCGAAATGCGGACAGGCGGCAACGAGACGGTCCAGTCCAATGTTCCCAGCCGCATCGATTCCGGCTACCACTTTGTTGTTCGCATAGGCCGGAAGGTGCTTGCTGATGCGACCTGACGGTCGGGTTTCCTCGCCCTCGTTGATGTGCTCGGCCGGGCGAGCGGTGTCCGCGATCTCACGCGCGAGATCGTCCACCGCCTTAGCCTGCTCGATGAACATGTTTCTTAGGGCCGTGGGATCCACCAGAAGCAATGATTCGAACTCGTGCAGCTGGAGGTAGGGTATGAAACGCTCGAATCCTATGTCTTGTCCCAGCGCTGCCTCAAGGCTCGCGACCTTCGCTTCCGGATCGGTCAAGCAGCGCGCCTGGGCATAGCCTGGGAAATCGCGCACCTTCTCCAGCCCGTACAGGTCGAACATGGTCGTAAACCAGAAATCCCGGTGCCGGCCTTCCTGTTTGATCCAGTCCGTAATGTCCCGTTTCCACGTCAAGTAGCTGTCGCCGCCGCCCTGGCCTTCGCGCACTCCACTGCGTTTCCCCTTGGTGATGACCGGGCTTGCGCAGGCGAAGACATTTCGCATCCCAAGGTGCGGCGCGAGAATTTGGGTCACAAAACGCGCCTCGGTCCGCCCTTCGACGATCACCCGCAGCGTCGTCATGCTGGTTGCCCACCGATGATGTTCTTCTCCCAAAGTTCGCCCAGTGAGTAGTCTTTCAGCCAAGTGGCGAGTTCCTGCTCGCTCTTACGTGTGAAGATCGATTCGCGACCTTTCCGCTCCGCGACGACCACGTGGTCGGCCTCGAACTCGTTCAGCAGGGTAACGGATTGGGTGGCCAAGAGGATCTGCGTGCTCTCGGCAGCGGCCTTGATTAGGCTGGCGATGGTGGCGATCGCGTGGGGATGGAGTCCCAGTTCGGGCTCGTCTAGAATCAGAACTCCGGGGAGGTCAGGGGCTGGCTGCAGGAGCAAGGCCACCAAGGCGAAAAAACGCAGCATGCCGTCGGAGGCCTGGTGTGCCGAGAAGACGCGGTCGGTGCCCTTCTCGTGCCAATCGAGCAAGACATCGCCGTTCGAGGGCTGGAGCACGAAATCCGCGAAGAAGGGAAGGCTTTGGCGGATGGTTCGAACGATGCGCGCGTAGTAGGGGGGCTGGTCGGAGCGGAGACGAAGCAGGAACGGTGCGAGATTGGCGCCATCCTCTTTGAGCCAACGGTTGTCATCCAGCAGCCATGTCTGCTTCATGCGTGACGTGAACGACGTGTTGTGGAATTGGTGAACGACGATCTTGCGCAGCAGGGAACGAATCGCGGCTGGGGTTGCCTCCCCTCTCTCGGCGAGATCCCAAAGTTTCGATTCAACGTGACCTCCTCCAAGCGATGTCTTGGGACGGGGATCCTTGCATCCTTGGGGGAGAAAGCGATAGCGCTCCTTTTCGAAAAACAAACTGTCGCTCGCCCCGTACTCCAGCCCGAACTCGTACTCGTTGGTTCCCTTCCCAGTTTCCATGCACAAGGAGGCGAAGAGAGCACTCGTCATTTCGGGCCCGTCGAACAACCACGAATGGGCCCGCCCCGTCGTGGCCACATGGTTTTGCAGCCCTGCAGACATGATGTGGCTCAGGGCTCGAAAGAAAGCGATGAGGTTACTCTTGCCGGCTCCGTTCGCGCCGATGAGCACGGTCAGATCGCCGGGCTCGAACGCATCCAGTCTTCGAATGCTCTTGAAACCTTCGATTGAAATCTTCTTGAGGCGAATCGACATCGGGCGCTCCTGCTTCGCCCCCATGCTGCCACCCCTACACCCTCTTGGCCAGATCATCGGTTCATGGATAGGGGCTCACGCACGCTGCATGACTCACGGAACTGACCGGGCAAGGCGAGCGTCATTGCTTCAGGCGCTGGGATAGGAGACAACATCCCTGGGCATTCTCATTGCGCCCCAACCGGGTGTACTGTGGATTGCGTGAACCGACGGCCACCGAACATTCTCTGCGCCAGCGCAGTGCTGGCGCTGGCCACGCTGGGAAATGCACGTCTGGTTCGGGCCGACCAGGCCGGGGCACTCACATTTTCCTGGCAGGCGCCTGCGAGCTGTCCTTCACGCGGCCAAGTGAGCGGCGAGATTGCGCGCCTTTTGGGTGGCATCATCCGCGTTCCTCAGGGTGGCGACATCACGGCGCGCGCGGTAGTGGAACATGGGCTGACCTGGTCGCTGGCCATGGACACCGAATTGGCAGGCCGGCCAGGCCGGCGGTCGCTGGAGGCCGCTTCCTGCCAGGATCTCGCCAATGCCGCGGCTCTCATCATCGCACTGATGATCGATCCAGATGCAGTGGCTGCCCATGCCACGACGCCTCAGCCGGCGGCGGCGCCTCCACCAGTGACTGCGCCGCCTGCGACGGCGACCGCGCCCGACAGAAAGCCGCGCGTCGTGGAGTTTCTCGTGGGCATTCTTGCGGCGGGCAGCTATGGAACCCTGCCTTCCATTGACGCGGGTCTAGGCGGCGGGATCGGCCTGCAGGGACGACGCTGGCGCGCGGAGCTGCGCGGAAGCTACGGCTTGCGTCGCGATCAGAAGGCCTGGGCGGCGGCGCCTGCTGGTGCCTACGGCCAGTTCAACTTCTGGGCCGTCGCTTTCGCGGCATGCTTCAACGTCGGCAGCGAGAGTCTGGCCTTCGGCCCCTGTGCCGATGCCGAGGTCGGCGTCACCTCGGCCAAGGGTTTTGGCGTCAGCCAAAGCCTCCCGGCCGACACACTCTGGTCGGCCTTGGGCGCAGGCGGCTACGCGGCCATCTCGCTTGGCCACCACCTCGACCTTCCCTTGCACCTGGACGTCTTGGCGCCGTTGCGGCGTTCCGAGTTCGTGTTCAAGAATGAGCCAGAGCGAGTTTTTCAGGCCCCAGCCGTCGGGGTTCGTGTGAGTGCCGGCATCGAGCTGCGCTTTTGATGACGAAGTCGCGCGTTCCCGGGAACCAAGTCATCAGCATGAGATCCCCTGCCGGGAACGCCCTCGAATCCGCGTCCTTGCCAGGATGCGTGTGCGTCCCGGACTTCGATGCGGTGTACGAGGCTCAGCTGGATTTTGTGTGGCGCACGGTGCGTCGCATGGGGGTCCGGCCAGCCGATACAGATGATGTGGTGCAAGAGGTATTCTTCGTGGTGCACCGCCGGCTGGCCGAATTCGAAGGCCGAGCCCAGCTCAAGACCTGGGTCTTCAAGATCCTGGTGCACGTGGTGAGGCACTACTGGCGCACCCACCAGCGCAAGCCTGGAGACCAGGCGGCTGACGATCCAGCCGAGATTCAAACCCTGGCGGCCGATCACGAAAACAGCCCCAGCGCGGTGCTGGAACGGGTCGAGGCCCTGCGCGTCCTGGATGGTCTTCTGGCCCGACTCGACGAGGACAAGCGCGAGGTCTTCGTCTTGGCTGAGATCGAGCAGATGAGCGCGGCCGAGATTGCGGAGATCGTCGAGGCGAACGTGAACACGGTCTCTTCCCGTCTGCGCGCGGCCCGGCAAGAGTTCGAGAAGGCTCTGTTGCGCTTTCGGGCGCAGGAACTTCGGAGGCAGCCATGAACGACCTCGGACCGGAAGCACGATCGATCTTGGAAGCGGCCCGAGGTGCCGAGGCGCCCACCCGCGCGGATCGGCAGCGAATCAAGCACGCTGTGCTCTTGCGCGTGGCCACCTTGGGGGCGGTATCCACCACTGCGGGCGGGGCGGTCGCCATGTCCTTGGCTGCCAAGGTGACGGTGGCTGCGCTGACGGTGGCGGTGCTGGGCGGCGGCTCGGTTACTCTGCTGGTGAGGAAGGAGCGCGCGGTACAAGCGCCGGTGGCGTCGGCGCGCGTGGCCTCCCGGACTGCGCATGCGTCCCCAACCCGGCCTGTGGCCGTGCCCGAAGCGCCGGCGGTCGTGGAAGAACCGAGTGCCAAACCGGTCCTGCCCGAGGTGCGGCGTCGTGAAGTGGCCCGGCCCGAGGTGCGACCCGCGGAGCCCGTGAGCGCGCCAGTGACCGAGGTCACACCAGCGCCCGTGCCCGCACTCAATTCTCTGGATCCGGAACTGACCGTGCTCCGCCAGGCCCAGGAAGACCTGCGCGCACGACTGCCTGCCCAGGCCCTGCGCCGGCTGTCGGAATACGATCGCCGTTTCGGCAAGGGAGCACTGGAGCAAGAACGCCAGGCCATCGCAGCCGTCGCCTTGTGCCAGGTTCACCCCGGCTCTGTGGCCCAGGCCCAGGCCGAGGATTTTCTGCGCGCTGCCCCCGAATCGCCGCTGGCCGAGCGCGTGCGTTCGGCGTGCAAGCGATCTGACGAGATTTCGAGAAGATCCAACGGGATTGCGCCCGGCCGGGAACCATAGCGACGTAGCACTGTGCAGATTCAACTAGGGAGGCCTGTGATGACGAGACTAACGACGACCCCAGCGATTCTTGGAATTCTTGTGGGCAGCATAGCGGCCGCGCTTGCCGGCTGCGGCAGCAACACCGTGGCGATCGGCCTGCAGAATGTGGACGCGGCCGCAACAGGCGGGAGCAGAGGGGGCAACAGCAGCGGTGGTGTCACCTCAGCGGGTGGCGTGACCGGAACTGGAGGCGTCGCCTCCACCGGCGGAACCGTGGGAGCAGGTGGAACCACGGGAACTGGAGGCATTCTGGGGACTGGCGGCGCCAGCAGCACAGGCAAGACCTGCGGCGGCTTTGCTGGATTTGCTTGCGCGGCGGGTGAGATCTGCGAGACACCGCCAGGGAATTGTTGTTGCGACTTCTTTGGCACCTGCGTGGCCCAGCCTCAGGTCTGCAGCGCGATCTACTTGCCGGTGTGTGGCTGCGACCGGAAGACCTACGGCAACGACTGCGAGCGCCAGGCGGCCGGCGTGTCCAAAGATTTCGACGGCGCTTGTGCCACAGCGGATGCAGGCGCTGGCGGCAGCACGGGAAC
>Ga0224523_1000650_pt1 | contig 16910 bp, 14 predicted proteins | sample CFST50metaG_FD_182732 | JGI IMG/M metagenome (GOLD analysis project Ga0224523, IMG submission 182732) | Peat soil microbial communities from Stordalen Mire, Sweden - C.F.S.T50 | ecosystem: Environmental > Terrestrial > Soil > Wetlands > Peat | place: Sweden: Norrbotten County, Stordalen Mire...
GTGAGTCCCATGGCGGTAACCCTCCCCAGGGCGGCGCCACGACAGTCGGCGGGACGACAGCGAGCGGCGGCACCACCATTGCCGGTGGAACCATGAAAACCGGGGGCGCAACCACGAGTGGCGGCGCGACCAGTGCCGGCGGAACTACGACGACAGGCGGAACAACCCCAAGCGGTGGGACGACCAGTTCCGGCGGAGCCACGGGCAGTGGGGGCACGACTGGAACGGGTGGCAGCACCGGATCGGGCGGCGCGTGTGGACAGGCCGGAGGTGCTGGCGGAGCCGGTGGCGCTCAGAGTGTCAACTGGAGCGATGTTGATATGGGGTTTGCGTCGGTCAACGGCGTAAACAGGATTGCGGTTGGGAATGGACGAGGGGACGGAACAGTTCGCGTATACTCGGGAGACACGGGCACGGGGCTCTATGAGTTCAGCTATTCAGGAAGTACCTGGGTGAAGACCACCGTAAGCTCGACTGCGGAAGCCAATGGCCTCAAGATTGGAAATGTTCGCAACAACGGCGTCGAGGGAATATACACGACATGGGAAAATCTTGCTGAGTACCTTTATCAAGGTTCGGCATGGTCCTCCAATGTTCCCAAAATTACCGGTCCAGCCGGCATTGGATTTACGAATGGACTGGCTATTGGCGCCGGTCGAAACGACGGCTACCAGCGGATCTACGTGGCCGACTGGCAAAAATTCATCGAGGTCTCCTACAATTACGGCGATTGGAATGATGCTCTGATCGATTCGGGCGGCAATGGAATAGGTGACGTTGTCGTGGCCCAGGGCCGCAACGACGGAACCAACCGTGTCTACGCCAGCTACGCCTACGGGCCTATTTGGGAGTACACTTGGAACAATAGCACCAACTCGTATGCTCTGTCGGCCTGCAGTTCCCCGAGCACGTCGGAGGATTTTGACATTCTCGGCGCCGGGGTTGGTCGCAACGACGGAGTGCAACGGATCTATGCCTGGGGCGAATACAGCGGGCTGTACGAATTCAGCTACGGTGCCGGGGGCTGGACAAGCGTGCAGATCAGCAGCGTAGGCTTCAACGGCGGTGGGTCGCTTGTGCTGGCCGATGGTAGGAACGACGGCGTCATCCGTTTGTATACGGCAGATCAAGATGGCGTGGGTGAGTACACGTTTTCTAACTCCTGGTCCAAAACGAGCCTTGTCACATCGAACGACATCAATGGGTTGGCTATCGGAATGGGCAGAAACGACTGTGCGAACCGTCTCTACGTGACTGAAGGCGACGATGTGCACGAGTACACCGCGACGCGGACCAGTTCCGGCGGAGCCACAGGCAGTGGGGGCACGACTGGAACGGGCGGCAGCACCGGATCGGGCGGCGCGTGCGGACAGGCCGGAAGTACTGGCGGGGCCGGTGGTGCTCAGAGTGTCAACTGGAGCGATGTTGATATGGGGTTTGCCTCAGTCAACAGTGTAAACAGGATTGCGATTGGGAACGGACGCGGGGACGGAACAGTTCGCGTCTACGCGGGAGACCTTGATACGGGTCTCTACGAGTTCAGCTACTCAGGAAGCACATGGGCGATGACCACCGTAAGCCCGACGGCGGAAGCCAATGGCCTCAAGATTGGAAATGTTCACAACAACGGCGTCGAGGGAATATACACGACATGGGAAAATCTTGCTGAGTACCTGTATCAGGGTTCGGCATGGTCCTCCAATATTCCCAAACTTACCGGTCCAGCCGGCATTGGATTTGCGAATGGACTGGCTATTGGCGCCGGTCGAAACGACGGCTATCAGCGGATCTATGTGGCCGACTGGCAAAAATTCATCGAGGTCTCCTACAATTACGGCGATTGGAATGATGCTCTGATCGATTCGGGCGGCAATGGAATAGGTGACGTTGTCGTAGCCCAGGGCCGCAACGACGGAACCAACCGTGTCTACGCCAGCTACGCCTACGGGCCTATTTGGGAGTACACTTGGAACAATAGCACCAACTCGTATGCTCTGTCGGCTTGCAGTTCCCAGAGCACGGCGGAATCCTTTGACATTCTTGGCGCCGGAGCCGGTCGCAGCGACGGAGTGCAACGGATCTATGCCTGGGGCGAATACAGCGGGCTATACGAGTTCAGCTACGGTGCCGGGGGCTGGACAAGCGTGCAGATTAGCAGCGTAGGCTTCAACGGCGGTGGGTCGCTTGTGCTGGCCGATGGTAGGAACGACGGCACCATCCGTCTGTATACGGCAGATCAAGATGGCGTGGGCGAGTACACGTTCTCCAACTCCTGGTCTAGGACGGGCCTTGTCACATCGAACGCCGCCAATGGGTTGGCTATCGGAATGGGCAGAAACGACTGCGTGAACCGTCTCTACGTGACTGAAGGCGACGATGTGCACGAGTACACCGCTACCCGGCCGTGATAGCCATCGGATCGGGATCAGACCTCACGAAGGTTGAGTTTCTTCTCGGGAGGCCCGCTAGAAAACCGATGCCGCCGCGCCAGGGTTGAGGATGTGACTCCCATTTGGACCACACCAAGGTTGAGCTTCTTGCCGCGAGGCCCGCTTCAGAAGCCGCCGCGACGCAATGAGCGCTACAGCTTCTGCACGTCGATGAGGTGCCCCCAGCGGGCAAAGTCGGCAAGGTTATCGGTGAGCAGGTTCACCCAGACGTTTGTGTCGACGAAGATGCCGTCAGCGGCCGGTGTCGGCATAGAGATCCTCTCGTCGCAGGCTCAGACCGCCCGCCGGCCATTGTGCTCCGGGCAGGGCCAGGTCGGCCCACGATGCAGCCGAGGGCTCAGGGTTTCATCCAGCACCACCACGACGTGATGGGGACCGCTGGAGACATCCGAGGGGACGTCCACCACGAGTTGGTGGGCTGGCGTCACGATACCCGTCGCTTGCAGTGCCCTCATGGAATTGCTCCTGACCGCAAGTGTAACCCGGCTCGAGCGTGGGGTGCTAGCCCAACGGTCAGCGCCATCACATGAAGCTGACCGATCCTGTCGAGGACGATGAGGGGCGAAGCGTTGACCACCCAGACTTCAGCCACGCTTTGGCCCTGCGGCGAGATCCTCGTCGTCAACCTGGAAAGGCGATACGCGATAGCGTGAAAGGACGTCTAGGAACTCGGAGCGACTAACGCCGAGAATCTCCGCGCCCTTGCTCTGCGACACCATGCCCATCTCGTACCACTTGGACACGGCAGCACGCTTCAGCTCCTCGCCGAACTCCGACGGGCCCGTGCGGAGTACGGAAAGGGCACCTTCGGGAAGCACGACGTTCACCGTAACGCTCATGATCGCAGTCTAGCGCCGATCTCACGGTCGTGCCTACCTTGCTTCAATTGCGCGCGCAAAACTCACACGAGGGTTGAGCCGCTGGCCGTCCCAGCCCACCACTCGTGGGATTGATGCTTGTTCGACCCTCGGCAGGTGGCGTATGCGTTGGTCATGGTCAAGTGTCCGATTTGTGGAACCCGCAAAGGCAAGCGGCAGTGTCAGGCCCGCTCCGCTCTGGTTTGCTCCCTCTGTTGTGGGCAGTCGCGAGACTCGTCGGCGTGTCATGGCTGCGCCTTCTTTGCGGCGCCATTGCGCAGATACGACGCACTTCCGCGATGCTCCACCCAGGAGATGGAGGCTTCGCCGCAGCTGCCTTCCCGGTTGAGGCTGCGGTGTGCACCCTAGACCGCGAGCTCCAGTTCGAGCTCCAGGACGCGCAGGCTATCGAAATTTTCGAGATAACTCCTCGACATCTACGCCTTCGGAGAGTCAAGGGAGACTGTGTCGCCCCGGACCAGCGCGCTCCGCTGTGGCAGCGTCCTCGACCTGGTGGAGCGAGAGCTGCGACCCTACGACCGTGCCACCATCGCCAGGGTGCTCGCCACGATACGGTACGTGGCTTGCCGGCGCGCGGACGGCGGCCGGCACCATATCGAAATTCTCCACCGGTTCTGTGGCTCCTTCGTCAGACCAGGCGTCGGGCTGCGCATTCTCGACGACGGTACGGAGGTGGCTGTCGGCGAACTCTGATCGGCTGTATGTCTCGCCCTTGCAGGCGTCGTCGTGCCTCTGGACACGCGCCAAGGACGTGTCTGGAATTGCGTCAACAACGTAGGTAATTACGCATCAGCGACAAGAAACAACACAGTTGCCACGCATCACGTGTACACGTATACTGTGTTAAATGAACGTAACAGTGTCAATTGACGATGAACTCGCGTCAAGAGCCAGGGAAGTTGCGCGACGCGAAGGAACGACCTTGAACGACATCATTCGGCGGCACCTGGAGACCGTGGCGGGCCGTCGCAGCGGCGCGACTCTGGCCAAAGAGTTGCGCCAGCTCTGGGCAGAACATCCTGGCCATTCGGGTGGGCGGAAGATCACGCGGGACGAGGCCTACGAGGGCCGCACGTGAAGGGCCGGGTGTTCCTCGACACAAACATCCTCATCTACGCCGACGATGCGGACGCTGGCATCAAACGCGACCGCGCCCAGCAGATCATCGAGGCGGCGCTCAACAACGGGAACGGCGTGCTGTCCACGCAGGTTCTGCAGGAGTACTTCGTCGTGGCGACCAAGAAGCTTGGGTTGCCTGCAGAGATCGCGCAGCAGAAGGTCGAGATCCTGGCCAGCATGAACGTGATGGTGGTCGACGTCGAGCACGTGGTGGAAGCGATCAAACTCCACCGTCTCTATGGGTTCAGTTTCTGGGATTGCCTGATCCTTCATTGTGCAAAGGCGGCCGCGTGCCCGCGATTGCTGTCAGAAGATCTGCAGCACGGCCGATCCATCGAAGGCGTCACCATCGAGAACCCATTCGCCTAGCCCGGTGGCGCCGCAGCGGCGTCGAGGTCGCAGGCGTTGCGCTGGTGACTCGGATCTGCCGGGCGCCACGGAAAGGGCACCTTCGGGAAGCACGACGTTCACCGTAACGCTCATGATCGCAGTGTAGCGATCTCAGCGTCGGGCCTACCTCGCTTCAATTGCGCCGCGCCGGGGCTGACAGCGACTGGGGTGTGGACAGGCGGCGCGAGTCATCGTCTAATGGGCCCCGCATGGTCAGACAAACAGCATTCTTGGTCATCGTCCTGGGAGCCTTGGCGGCGCCGCAAGCCGCCCGGGCCGGGGTAAAGGAAGAAGCGCGCAAACACTATGATCGCGCGGTCGAGCTGGTCGACGATGGGCAGCTTGAAGGCGCGATCGTCGAATTCCAGCGGTCATACGATCTGACCCATCACTTCGCCGTGCTGTACAATATCGGCCAGGTCTACGTCTCGTTGGCCAGGCCGGTTGAGGCCGTGGATGCCTATGAGCGCTATCTGGCAGATGGGGGCAGGAAGATTCCAGCGGATCGGCGCGCCGAAGTCGAAAAGGAAATCGTACGCCAGAAGGCCCGCATCGCGACCCTGGAGATCCACGGCTTGCCCCGGGGAGCAAATGTTCGCTTGGATGGCAACGAAATCGGCAGGGCGCCGATCTCCGCGCCGGTGCGGGTGGGCGTGGGCAAGCACACCATCGCGGCCTCGGCCGAAGGCTACGATTCGGCGGAGAAAGAAGTAGTCGTGGCGGGCGAGGACCACAAGGCCGTCGAACTGGTGCTGGCCAAGCGCGTGGTCGAGTCGCCTGCGCCGCCATCGGTAACGTACGTGGTGTCGGCTCCGCCCACGGCATCGCCAGCTGTCGCACCGGCGCCACGCGCACCTCTGGCCAGCGCCGCGGTTGAGCCGAGCACGAGACCGATGAGCAATGTGCGCCTGGTCGGGATATTGGTCGGAGTGGCTGGAGTGGCGGGCATGGCGGCCGGGGGGGTGTGCTGGTGGTTCACCAAGAGTCGCAACGACGAATCCAAGGCCAACTGGAGCACGAACCCCGATAGGGCGGCCACCCTACGCGGGGAGGCGCAGGACTACGCGACCGCCGGCAACAGCCTTTTCGAGGTTGGCGGCGCCCTGACCGTGTTGGGAGTGGTGCTGTTCTTCCTCGGCGCGCCGGATGGGCAAGCCGTCCCGCCCAACACGCACGCGTACCTGATGCCGGCCCTGGCGCCGGGATTTGCCGGACTCAACGCGGGAGGGACTTGGTGAGATCGATCACTTACTTGCTCCTTTGCGGACAGTCTTGGGCGAAACGACGCGAAAGAGCAGGCGAGTCCCCTGTGGTGATCGGGAGTCAAAGCCTGTGCACGTCGTCGAGCTTTCCCAATTTCCAGCACATACCCGCTGACACCGCCTGCGAGTTATCTGTTCCCATCCGGACCGCGTGTGATATACGGAACCGCGCGGACGCGCACTATCCGAGCCGCGCGAGAGGACAAGAGAAAGGAAAGGCAATGAGATCAACTAGGTCATGGATGGTCGCTGTTGGGTTGGCCACTCTTCTGTTTCCGTTCTTCGGTTGCAGCGGCAAGAGCTGCGACGAATGGTACAAGGACGTCGTGAATCAGTGCTGCGCGGGGAAAACTAACTGCTCGCTGACTGTCGACCAGAGCTCGTTCGACAATATGTGCAAGCCGATCGACGACAAGTGCGGCACGAGCCTCACGTGCAGCGGAACCTCGAGCGGCTCAACCTGCACCGTTGAGTGCGGCTGCGGCTGACAGCGATTTCCACATCTACCGCCGAGCGCGGCTGGATTCTGGTCGCTACGCGGACTCGCCGGCGTTCCCGCCCGTGCGCATGCGCGCGGTCAGGTTTTGCACAGGCACCAACTTGTCGCCGGGGCGCCAGACGCCTGGCTGCACGTCGCCGCCGCCGATTTCCATGCGGCCACTTGCGCGTTTGCCGCTAACCGCGTTGTTGAGGAAGACCTCCAGGCGTCGGTTCTGTCCGCCGCTGCCGTCGTAGAACAGGCTGACAATGGGCACGTCCACGTCAGCCGACAAGCGGCCGAACACCGCGGTGGCCACGGTCTCGGGCATGCAACCAAAGGGCGCGCAGTTCACCACCATGGACGCGCCTTGCTGTGCGAACTTGATGGCGCGGCCGATGGACAGCTTACCTTCGCCGCCGCAATAGAACGCCATGTAGGGCGTGGCCAGCTTCATGCACTCTTGGAAGGGCGGCTCGTGCCGGTCGTCCAGGAAGGGACTGGCCGCGCGCATGAGCTTCTGTTCCCAGTGCTTCATCCAATGGTAGGTGACGAAGGTGTCGGCCTTGTCCCACGACATGATGGTCGAGGGAAATTCCTCCATGTAGTTCTCAATGGACGAGGTGTAGAGGATCCAGTCGGTGATCGGGATCATCCACGCCTCGCCGCCGAACATCTCGATGGCGCTGATCACGTCTTCGTTGGCGTAGACGTTGTTGCGCACGTAGATCTCGCCCACCACGCCCACCAGCGGCTTGCGCGCCCCGGCCACGGGAATCGCGGCGATCTTGCCGATGCCTTGGCGGATGACGGCCGGCAGATCGTCGTCCTTCTCCAGCGCCCGCGCCACCGCGTCGGTCACCTCGGCCACCACGCGATCGGTTTCGCCGACGTTGACCTCGTAGGGCCGAACTTTGCACTGGGCCTTGAGGATGATGTCCGCGCAGGCAAGCGCCTTGAACAGCGAGCGCCGCATCTGGCTATCCAGCCCCTGGTAGGCGTTGTTCGAGGCTGGCGCCAGGATGGCCACGTCTTCGAAACCCTCGCGATCCAGGATCTGTCGGTGCAAGACGGTGTACTGGCCGAAGCGGCAGGGACCCTTGGAACTGGGCATGAAGAAGGCGTGCTTGCCGCCCGCGGGCTGCTGGCGCAGCGTCTTCAACAGTGTCCCGATGGTCAGCGCGCAGGGTAGGCACTCGGACCCCCGCGTGAGCGAGCGGCCCAGGTCGAATGATTCCTTGTCTTCGTCGGGCAAGGTACGCGCGTCGTAGCCATGTTGCCGGAAGGCCGCCGCGAACAGGCGCGTGCCGAACTGGTGCATGGGCGGAACCCAGATTGTGCGGTCGCGCAGATCCGAAGGCTCGATGTGTTCGCGCGCGCGCGGGCCGCGCTCCGGCCGCGGCCGTCGCAGCACATCGAAAAACGCCTCCAGCCGGGTCATGTACCCAGCGTCGGCGCCGTGCTCGTCTAGCTCCAGCATGAGCAGCGGCCGACGCCCCATGATCTCCTCGGCGAAGCTGAGCAGGAAGCTGTCTGGCCCGCAGGAGAAGTTGGTCAGATAGACGACGTCCAGTAGTTCCGCGTCGGCGGCCTGCTCTAGTGCGGCCAGGATCTTCTGACCGTAGCTCCAGAAGGCGTTGCGGTAGCGCACACCCAGCCGCGACAGGTCCGGCTTGACAAAGTCCATGGGCAGAACGGTGCGGCCCATGTCAGCGATCTTCTGGGGCAGGCCCAGGTTGGCGCCGCCGTCGTAGTTGTTGTAGGGCCGGCCCACCAGCAGAATCATCTTTTCGTTCTTGGCGGTGGCCTCGGCCAGAATCTTGGCGCCCTCTTGGTAGCAGCGCTGTTCGAAAGTGGCCTGCGCCTCCAGGCCCGCGCGCCACGCCCGTCGCAGGTCACGCGACGAGCGCCCGAGCGGCTGGGAAAGCTCGTCGGACAGGGTCTTGATGATGTCGCGCTCGCGCATGCGCATGTCCACCAGAGGCGAGAGCAAGCGCGAGGCGTCGATGTGGTTCATCGCCAAGGCGGTGCGGCTGCAGGCCGCGGTGCCCTGCACGTAGGGGCACACGGCCGTGCCCGTGGTCTCTTCGTTGGCTTGGGTGTTCTTCAGGTGCGGCACGAACACGAAGTCCACACCGTCGGTGACCGCCAGCTTGGCCACATGGCCCAGCGCCAGCTTGGCCGGGAAGCAGAAGTCGGCGCCCGCCATGCGCGGGCCCAGCTCGCGGATCTCGTCGGTGGTCTGGCCGGAAAGCTGCACGCGGAAGCCCAGCGTATTGAAGAAACGCTGCCACATCGGATAGTAGGTGTAGGTCAGAAGCGCCTGGGGCAGGCCCACCACCGGCGCATTGTCCGGTACCTTGACGCCGGCGCCGCCTTCGCGCCACAGACGCTGGCGCAGGCGCAGGGCCCGGTCAAAGGGGCTTTTGCGTACCTTCTGCTCGCCCGGCTCGCGGCCGCACATGTAGCCCCACGAGGGCGAGCTCGCCACACCCTCGATGTCGGCAAAGGTGATGGTGCAGTCGTTCTGGCAGAGATCGCAGGTCTCCTTGCGCATGGCGATCTTGCGCTTGTCGAGATCGAGTCCGCGGAAACGAGACTGGGTGAGGCGCTGTTCCGCCATGGTCTGGCGCACCAGCCGGGCCACGCCGAAGGCGCCCATCACGTGGCAGTAGGGCGAAACCACCACTTCCACGTCAAGCAGGCGCTCAAACGCGGCCACCAGCGCCTTGTTCCGCGCGGTGGCACCCTGGAACATGATGCGTTTGCGGCTGCGGTGGCGGTTGCCCACGACCTTGTTGAGGTAGTTCTTGGCCACTGCGACCATCACCGCGGCCAGGGCTTCTGGTCGGCTGGCGCCAGCCTCGATGAAGCGGACCACGTCCTGCTCCATGAAGACAGTGCAGCGGTCGGTGGCGCGCGGGGGCCTGATCCCCAGCACGGCCTGGCCCACGTCGGCCACTTGGTAGCCCAGCTTGTTGGCCTGCTCCTCGATGAACGAGCCGGTGCCGGCGGCACACACGTAGTTCATGTTGGCGTCGCGGATGTGCCCGTCGACGATGTGCATGTACTTGGCGTCCTGGCCCCCGATTTCGAAGATGGTGTCGACGTTGGGATCGGTGAAGGTGGCACCGGCCACATGGGCGCTGATCTCGTTGATGATGGCGTCTGAGCCGATGACCTCGCCCACGATCTTGCGGCCGCTGCCCGTGGTCCCCGCGCCCAGCACCTCGATGCGCGCGCCTTTCTTCTCCTCAAGCTCGCGCAAAGCGCGGCACAGCTTTTGCGTGGCGCCGATGGGATCGCCGCCGGTCTTGCGGTACACGTCGACCAGCAGTTCGTCCTTGTCATTGACCAGGGCCAGCTTGGTGCTGGTCGAGCCAATGTCGATGCCCAGGTACACGCGCAAGGGCTGGCCCGCGGGCCAGGCAACTACGCGGACTTCGTTGCCCTCCGGGTCGGTGTAGCACTCGGCCAGCTGGAAATCAGGGTACTTGGACTTCTCCAATGTCAGCGGCCATGGGTGGTATTCCACGTCGCTGCTGGTGGCGATGCGATGGAGCGATTCGCGCGACGGCAGGTGCTTGGGCACCGTGCCCATGGCGGCCGCGCCCAGGGCTGCCACCAAGTGAGGCGAGGACGGCGTACGCAGCAGATTGGGGAAAGCCGCATCCAACCAACGCAGAACCTCACGGTTGAGCGCCACGCCTCCGATGATCGCGGTGGGGGCGTCCAAGGGACGCGCCCGCAGAAGGGTTCCCATCAAGGTGCGGGTCATGCCCCGGCACAGCCCGGACCACATGGCCGCCTTGCTGTAGCCCTCTTGCTGGCGGTGAATCAGGTCGCTCTTGGCGAAAACCGAGCAACGGGTGGCAATGGAGGGCGGCTCGGCCACGCTGCCCACTAGAGCCGGATCGGCGCAATCCAGCCCGAGCCGTGACGCCTGTTCGTCGAGAAACGATCCCGTGCCAGCCGCGCACATGGAGTTGGTGGCGTAGTTCTGGAAGTGTCCCTGGGCATCGAGCTGCACCAGGGTCACGGACCCGCCGCCGATGTCGATGATGTTGCGAACCTCGGGGAACTGGGCGTGCACCACGCGGATCTGGCAGGCCGCTATGTCCAGCCGCCGGGTTTCAAACGCCTCGCAGAAGCGGGTCGCGTTGGTTCCGCAAAAGCCGATGGCGTCCCCGGGCTTGAGGTCCAACTCGCGCAGCGCCCGTTCCAACACGGGGGCCGGTTCGCCCTTGTGTCGGGCGTAGAAAGACTGAACCACTGTGCCGGCACCGTCGATCCGAACCGCCTTGAGCGATACGGCGCCGATGTCGACTCCTATTCTTCCCGGTTGCTCCAAAGTCGCACGTGCTTCCTGAGGTTGATGTAGGTGTCCGTCGGTGCGCCGCTTCCTTACCACAGAACAGGCACCGAGGCTAACCCGAGGCTGGGGCTAGCCAACGCGTTGGGCTATTTGCCTCCAAAAATGCGGCCCAGGCGCCGCCACAGCGACAGGCGGGCCTGGTGGGGCGCGGTGGGTTTGGCGTGCGCCGAGTCGGGCGGCGCTGCAGCGGGTGCGGGCGGCGCCGTGTTGCTCGCAGCCGTGGGGGGCGGCTTTTGTTCCCCCAGCGTGAAATCCTTGGTCACCGAAGCAGCCAGTTTCTGCGCGGTCTCGCGCAGCTCGGCCTCTTGTTCCTCAGTGAAGCCCAGCACCTCACGGGCGCGGGCTAGGTTTTCAGGCGCTACGCGGTCGCAGCGCCCAGCCCCGATCTCGACGCCATGGCCAAGATCGCGACTCAATTCCTCGACCATGGCCACAGCAGCGGAGACGGGATGGGGTGGCTCATCGGCGGGGAAAGTGTGATGGTTGGCCAGCACGTTTTGTACATCAGCCGGCAGCTTCCATAGCTGAGCGATCATGCCGGAGACTTCCTGGTGCGTCTGACGCAAGACCTCGTCGAGCACTCCCGGCCTGATGGACGGTTCGTCTTTGGGACGATCGGACAGCACGAGCAAAGTGGCCGCCATACCGATGTCATGGAGCAGGCCGCACAGGAACGCGGTCTCTGTGTTCAGTGCCTTGCGCGAGGCAATCAGCCGGCACAGATGCGCACACAAAGTGCTGTGCGCGCGGATCTGCTCCATCACTGAGGCATAGCGGACCGAGCGAAACACCCGCATGCCCGCCGCGACTTCCCACACCACGCTGGCCAGGCCGCGCGTGCCCAAGCGGACCACCGCAACCTTCAACGAGATGTTGTCCTGGCCCCAGCCGCCGTAGGCCGCCGAGCCGGCCACTCGCAGAACCTGGGCCGCCAGCACCGCGTCTTTCTCCAACACCTCGACCAACTGGTCCGCTCCCACGTCGGAGCGAAGCGACAGTTGATGGACTTCGAGTGCCACCGTGGGCAGAAGAGGCGGCCGGTAGCCGGGCGCGGAAAACACGCGCCGCAGTTGCGTGATGAAGGCGATTACCAGCGCCACGTCGGCAGACGGCGAATTCGCCTCTGATTGAGATCCCGTTTCCTGTGGCGCAGGCTGGACACCGGCCTGCGGATCAGGGGGAGAGTTGCGCTCGATCGTCACAGTGTGTGCCTCAGCTGATGATACACGTGCCCTGCCACACACGGCCAGAAACTCGTGGATCGGTCGCTGCGGCGGGCTTGACAGCTGCAACGGGTTCGGCGGCGCTCCTGTCGTCGGTCAGGACTCTGCGCTACCGGACGGCTTGGGCGCCCAGCCGCTTGAAAAGAATGGCCGAGAAGATGGCCAGTGCGATTACCGACAACGTGAAGCCCAGTATGTAGATGGCAGTGAGAGGAACGCTGCCAAGGAAGCTCCCCACCACGCCGAAGAGCGCGAAGCCGCCCGCGGCCGCGAACGAGTTCCTCAGGCTACGAGCCAACCGGTCACCCGAAAAGATGGGGGCCACGACCAGGAAGGCCAGTCCGATGAAAAAGGTCCAGCCGAGCGCGCCGCTCGAGACCAGTGGCGAATCGAAATTCCAATGCAGAAAGTCCTCCATCCCAGGCGTGATTCCCTTGCTGAAGATCCGCCGCATGACTCCGAAGTGCACCCAGACGAGCTGATCGCCAAGCACCATCAGCGCCACCATGAAGCACAGCCCGAGCCTGGTGAGGATCCTCTTGTCCTCGGGCGCATATTCGTGCAGACAACAAAACAAGGCGACGTAGACCGGCGCGATCAGGAATTCGTTCAGCTGGATGCAGGAGAATGCGAGCAGGCTGATGGGGCTGGCACCGTCGACGAAGGCTGCCAGGTTCGTCCACACCGGTGGGGGGCGCATGGCCATCAGGATCGCCGAGGCCAGGTAGCCCAGGCTGAAGAGCAGCGCCAGCACGGATGACCAGTAGCCGATCTTGATGACTGTCTGTTTCATGGACTTTTCCACAAGGGCAGGCGTCGAGCCAACATTCCCTAGACAACCGACTGGCCGTTCAGGTTCCCGGTTCTTGCGCCGGCGCTGGCCCTGCTTGATTCGATCCTCGCCATCCTCTGGCGACTGACCCATCCCTGACACCGCCTGGGCTCGGGCCCCTAGGCCGACGGCCCCCCGCCACCGTCCCTGTCACCGCCACCGTCCCCGTCACCGTCCCTGTCACCGCCATCGCCTCTGTCACCGCACCCGCCCCTGCCACCGTTACGGCTACCCACACCTACTCCGACAGTGCTACCTTGTTGCCCATGATCATAGCTGGCGACATTGGCGGAACCAAGACTGTCCTCGCGCTCTTCGAGCCGGCGGGCGAGGACGTGCGCTGTGTGCGCGAGGCCACCTTCCCCAGCCTCGAATACCATTCGCTCGAAGCGGTGGTGGACGAGTTTCTCTCGGCCGGCGCGCGGCCCACGCTGACCGGCGCTTGCTTTGGCGTGGCCGGGCCGGTCGACGGCGGGCGAGCCAGGTTGACCAATCTGCCTTGGCTGCTCGACGAGGAGCTTCTGGCCAAGGGTCTGCACGCGCCGCGCGTGCGCTTGCTCAATGACTTGGAAGCGGCTGCCTTCGGCATGTTGTTCCTGCCGTCGAGCCAATTTGAAGTCCTGCAGGCTGGCAAGGCCGGCGCCCGCGGCGACATCGCGGTCATCGCGCCCGGCACTGGGCTGGGTGAGGCCCTGCTCCACTTCGACGGAAAACAGTACCACGCCATACCGTCGGAAGGCGGGCACGCCGACTTCGCCCCGCGCACCGACGATGAGATCGTTCTTCTGCGCCACTTGCGCTCGGCCCTGGGCGGCCATGTCAGCTACGAGCGCATCCTCTCCGGCGCTGGCATCGGCAACCTCTATCGCAGCCTGCGCAATGAAGCCACCACCCGCGAGCCCCCTTGGCTGGCCGAACAGCTTGCCAGCGGCGACCCCAATGCGGCGATTTCGGCAGCCGCCCTGGCCAACCGCGATCCGGTGTGCGTGCAGGCCCTGCGCATGTTTTGTGCGGTGCTGGGTGCCGAGGCCGGCAACCTGGCACTCAAGGGGCTGACCACGGGCGGCGTGATCATCGGTGGCGGCATCGCCCCGAAGATCTTGCCTGCGCTCAAGGACGGGGCCTTCCTGGCTGCACTGGCCGACAAGGGGCGGTTCTCGGACTGGGCGAAGAACTTGCCGGTGCGAGTGGCGCTCGATCCGCGGGCGCCGCTCATCGGCGCCAGTCGCTTCCTGGTCAGCAGCGCCATCCACCCGGGCGCAAGGGCGTAACTCCGCGCTGGCTGCAGGAGATCGTGGCCGCGACGGGCGCGTGCGAAGCGCGCGGGGGCTGGTGGGGTGGGCTGTCCGTCCCGAAGCCCCCGAAGGGGGTGGCCACGGCTTGACTAGAGTTAAACTTGAACTTAAACTTCAAGTCATGCCGGCTGCCAAGACAGTGTCGATGCTTGACCTGCGGGTCCGGGCCAAGCAGATCGTGGGACAGGTACGCGCCGGCGAAGCCCTGGTACTCACGTATCGCGGGCATCCGGCGCTGCGACTGGAACCGATCCGCCCCGCGACGGTAGAGGCAGACGATCCCTTCTACCGGCTGGCCGAGCTTTCAAGACGGCGAGGGGCATGTCTGACCAACCGCCAGATCGACGACATCGTCTATGGCCTCTGAAACCTTCGTCGACACGAGCGGCTTCTACGCATTGCTCGCGGAGCGGGACGAGATGCATGAACGTGCCGCTCGAATTCTACGGCATGCGGAGCACCGACGTGGGACGTTCGTAACGACCGACTACGTGCTCGATGAGACGGCGACGTTGCTAGTGGCCCGCGGTTTCGGGCATCTGGTGGATGACTTCTTTCAGTCCACCTTGCGCTCGAAGGCGTGCGTCGTCGAATGGACGAGTCCCGAAATGTTTGCCCGGGCCGCAGCCTACATGGCCAAGCACATCGATCAGGGATGGTCGTTCACAGAGTGTGTGAGTTTTCAGGCCATGAGGGCCCGTCGATTGCGGGAGGCGCTCACCAAGGACGAGCATTTCGAGAAGGCCGGGTTCAAAGCGCTCCTTCGGGGTGGTTGATGAGTCTGGCACCTTCGCGTTGCCTCGCGCTTCGGCCGGGGTAGGCTTGCTGTCATGAAGACAGCCATCATCAAGAAGGTTGTGGCGCGCGAGATCCTTGATTCGCGCGGCAATCCCACGGTTGAATGCGAGGTGCACTTGGAATCCGGTCTGTGCGGCATGGCGGCGGTGCCTTCGGGCGCTTCCACCGGCGAGCACGAAGCGCTGGAATTGCGCGATGGCGATCCCAGACGCTATCTGAAAAAGGGCGTGCTCAAGGCGGTGGCCAACGTCACCAAAATGCTGGCCCCCCAGGTGGTGGGTCGCGACGCCTTTGATCAGGCTGGCCTGGACGAGGCCATGATCAAAGCTGATGGCACGCCCAACAAGGGCAAGGCCGGCGCCAATGCCATCCTGGGCGTGTCCATGGCCGCTGCGCGTGCTGCCGCAGCCGAGGCGGGCCTGCCCCTCTACCGCTACCTGGGCGGCCCCAACGCGCGCGTCTTGCCGGTGCCTCTCATGAACATCGTGAATGGCGGCGCGCACGCGGACAACTCGCTCGATTTTCAGGAATTCATGATCGTGCCGCAAGGTGCGCCGACATTCCGCGAGGCGCTGCGCGCCGGAGCCGAGGTTTTCCACACGCTGAAGACGCTGCTGCACGATCGCAAGGCCTCCACCGGCGTGGGCGACGAGGGCGGCTTCGCCCCTGACCTGCCCGGCGCCTCGACTGCTTTGGAGGTGATCAGCGACGCCATCACCAAGGCCGGTTACCAGCCGGGCAAAGACGTGGCTCTGGCGCTGGACGTGGCGGCCAGTGAGCTATTCGACGCCAAAACCCAAAGCTATACCTTGGAAGGCGAGAACAAGGACCTGGATGCCATGGGAATGGTGGCCTTCTATCGCAAGCTGTGTGCCGATTTCCCCATCGTGTCCATCGAGGACGGCATGGCCGAGGACGACTGGGACGGCTGGGTGATGCTGACCAAGGAGTTGGGCGGCGGTTTGCAACTGGTGGGCGACGACCTATTCGTCACCAACGTGGAGCGCATCAAGACCGGCATCGCCAGGGGCGCCAGCAACAGCGTGCTTATCAAGGTGAACCAGATCGGCTCGCTGACCGAGACGCTGGATGCCGTCGAGCTGGCCCAGCGTACCGGCTGGACCACGGTCATCTCGCACCGCTCGGGCGAAACCGAAGACGCGTTCATCGCCGATCTTGCCGTGGCCACTGGCTCGGGCCAGATCAAGACCGGGTCGCTGGCGCGCTCGGAGCGCGTGTGCAAGTACAACCGGCTGCTGCGCATCGAGGAGGAGTTGGGCGGCGCGGCGACATATCCGGGGGCCCAGACATTCAAGGCCAAGCGGTAGAACCGCGCTCACGGTAGATGAATCCGGCTGCCGGCCGTGTGGCATCCGTTGCAGTCTGCGGAAGTCGGGGTGGTCGGCATGGTCTGGTCGGCGTTGGGGCACATGCTCACCGTCGGGGGACTGAGGGTGACCGCCGAGCTTGTGTAGAACGTACCGCCCTTGTCGGTGACCATGGTGGTGTTGCCAATCTTGACTGTGGCGCCGGCTACCGCCGTGCCTCCAGCGGCTGTGCTGTAGACGGTTCCGGCCGCGTAGATTCTGGGTGAGTCGCCTCCGGCGCCGTGGCAGTTGATGCAGATCTTCCCGGCATAGTGTTTCGCGGCTATGATCTTGGTAGCGACCGGAGTGCAGTTTGTGTTGCCCCCGCCGGTGTCTGGGGGCGAGGCGTCAGGCCGACTGGTCGAACCGCCGGCGCTAGTCGAGCCACCGGCGTTGGTCGAGCCACCGGAGCGGGTCGAGCTGGCGACGCCGCCGGAGTTGGT
>Ga0224523_1000655_pt1 | contig 16842 bp, 17 predicted proteins | sample CFST50metaG_FD_182732 | JGI IMG/M metagenome (GOLD analysis project Ga0224523, IMG submission 182732) | Peat soil microbial communities from Stordalen Mire, Sweden - C.F.S.T50 | ecosystem: Environmental > Terrestrial > Soil > Wetlands > Peat | place: Sweden: Norrbotten County, Stordalen Mire...
TTTGTGGTTTGACATTTGTTTAATCCTTTCGGTTTATATTATAACTCGTTACAAAGTAATAATATATCATGCCTTAAGGATTAGCAAATGTCAAGCAAATATCGTGCCTAGATTTGAGGCCGCACCCTAAAATTCGACCATCGTATGAATATTTTCCACAAATAAGCCTATCAGATCAAATTTTATCCCCATATTCAGGCACCTCCTTTTAAGCAATTATTCATGTTCAAGTCCATTAATCGGTTTCGCCCCTTTTTTAAATAAATCTTGAAGACCTTTTTTTAATTTAGAAGCCGAAGACGAACCGATAGCCGGGACTATTAAAATCGTTTGGAACCCTTTTTTAATGCTGTTTCGCGCGGTCGATCCAACGCAGCCTTCGACCATAATGCCGGTAATGTAAATCGTATTTATGGAATCACGTTCGATGAATCTCAACAGTTCCTTATTGCTGAAAGAATTCGGGACCGATTTATGAAAGACCAAAGAATCGACAATTAAAAGTCTTGGGTCGAATTCCGTGCCTGCCGCGCCTTTTTTGCAAACGTTATTGGTAAAGTAATTTACGAACGGATTCGTCCATTCGTTTTGTATATACGCAACAGGAATATGAAGAGAGGCGGCGGTGCGAATGTTATTATTTACATTCTCAACGAGCGCCTTTGATGTTAATGAATCGACATGTAATCCACCCTTGCCCGGTTTCAGTAAATTAGCCTGCATATCGATAACAAGCAAAATGGATTTTGATTGACCGGACATACCGGAAAAGGGGAAAATCAGAAATAGCATCCCAAACATTTTAAACAAATTTATGCTGTGCATGCGCATAGTGATTTATTCCTTTAGCGACCCGTTAATTCATTCACTTTTAGGAACCGAACCCATATCATTAAACCATCACCATTTCTTCATCGAAATCAGCATTTTCTCAAAAGCTTCGGGAAGAAATGCCTTTAAAAATTTGACCCCGGCTTCACTGGAGCCTCCTGGATGGGCGACCCTATAAACAAGTTCATCGGCATTTATACCATCCTGTTCTTGGAGAGCGTTGGGTTGTTTCATATACGGCGCCCACACGTAAAAGCTGTGCCTGAATGTATACGCGATCAGTTTCCATGAGCGCAGGCGCGTAATGCACAAGGGTCACTCCCTTTCGAATCGCCATATTGACATTTGGTAGAGGTTCGGCCCATCGGGAAGTATACTCCGAAAGCGCGACTCCGGGCGTGCAACTGATAAGGATAGGCTGTTTTTTCCGGATTAACGAAGCGTTTTGCTCCATCATGATCGCCGCGTCATGGGCATTAGTCCAAAGAAAGACGCAATCGCATTTTTCAAGCAACTCGGCCTCGGAAGTGCACAAATGAAGCGTGGGGACTTTCTCCGACAGTAATTTACCTTTTTCAGCGCTCCGGTTGAATCCGTACATGGTCCTTTTTGGGTTTTCCATATAGAGACCGTGAGCCAGCGCAGAACCGAGTCTACCCAGTCCGATAATTCCAAGCATCATATTTTCCTTGCCTTGAAATAAGAATTAATCTCCACTGGTAACACGAATTTACCATCCGCATTGGGAACAAATTCCACAACTCGGACCACCGCGGATATATTGAGCGGCCCATAAATATGCGGGAACAACAAGCTGGTTCTTTAGTCATTTGCACAAGCCGGGCCTTCATATTTTACTTTGGATTCCAACCTTTCTCTTTGCTGAATTAATTCGTTGTTGTATTTCGATCAAGCCTTTCATCGAGCGCTTTCTATGATCGCATGTTCCATGGTTCGATTCGCAAACCGTAAAATTCTTATTATTCGGTTTGATTCATTAATTTCAACCCAACCTGGAAACATCCTATTGAAAGTACGATAATGCCGCTTATCGCCATGGCAACGGTCAGCATGGGCCCAAGCCCATAGAATAGAGCTCCAATGAAAATAAGGATTCCTGCGCTTTTGGGAAACTCTTTGGAGCGGACGAGCATAAGGCAAAAGAGAACGATTCCAAGGAGAATCGAAATCGAAGCAACGGACTTGAATGCGACAAACGCGCTACTATTCTTAAGGATTGAATCTTTGAATAGGAAGATGGAAGATTGATTCCCGGCGATAACGGGATAGAGGCAAAGCTCCCAGGTAACTTTACATGCCTGAAACAAATAGGCGATTTCAACGAAAACATACCCCAGGAACCCCAGAGCGCCGGAGTCCTTGTACAGTTTCGAGTAAGCCGCTGTAAAACCGAATATCATGAGAATAACACCGATAAAGGCGACCATGCAAATCCACGTCCAATTCGGGTTGAGAATCCCGAGCGTCATGTCAAGACGAACCTTGCTGAATGGTAAGAGAGTGAAAAAGAATACCGAATAGGCGGTTAAGCATAAAGACCCCAAAATAAGGGAAATCCCGCCGAACTTTTGAAGATTTGAGAGTTTCATTGAAGCTGCCTCCTTTGGGTAATGAAATGTTCTTATACGAAATTGTTTTCGAGATGATCCGTAGTAATCCTGGTAATCCCATAATCCCTTAATCGTGTTCAGGCCTTCCTCATCCTCACGAGCTTAAACCCATAGTGATCGGCAAAATGTTCGATCAAAACATATCCTCTTTTTGAATAAAACCGTATGTTCTCGGGGCTTTGTTCCCCTGTAAACAGCTCGAATTCCCTGGCCTGTGGAAACCTGGCTTCTATGGCTTCCATTAAAGCGGCGCCGTATCCTTTTTGCTGAAAAATAGGCTCTACAACAAGCCGCCCGATATGGCAAACGCCGTCAATTATTCTCGCTCGTACGGAACCCACGATGTGCGACTGGATTGTCGCTTTCAGGATACTGTATTGCTTAAAATCCTCCTCCATGTCCGCAAGCGTTTGATGCATTGCGGGAATATCGTAATTATTTCCGGCTTTTTCCGCTTCCTGAATAAATGCCCGTTTTTGCAGCGACAGAATAGCCCGGGCGTCTTCTACCTTTGCGTCAATAATTATCAAGGTGTCGTCGGATTTATTTTTTTTAAGCCAATGTTCAGTCTCACCCTTAATAAAATATGCTACGATGCGCTCGAAAAGCGACTGGATAAAATCAGGATTCAATCCTTTTTCCTGGGCCCAGGTTCTTCTGGCTTCCATCATGGCCTTGACTCGATCGGAAGCTATTACTTCGGAAACTGATTTCTTGAATTTGGCGGCGCTCTCGACGAAAGATTTTCTCAAGACCAATTGCTCAATGACGGCGCAATCGATTTCGTCGATACAAGCCCGAATTTCCTGCAAAGTTTCGCACTCTTCCGCTTTTTTCATAATTTTCCCGCTCTCACAAAAATCGCCTTTGTCGTCTGGATGAACACGCCGTTTTCCATCATCGAATTCAACTTGTTAAAAACGTCTTCTTTAAACCGAAGCAATCCATCCGCCCCGATTTTCTTTTCAACGGTTTCAAAAATCGAACGAATCCCGTGAGAATATTGCGCGTCCCACCATTCCTGAGCGCTTTTGTAGCATATTTCCATGGTCTCGATACAGGATTTATTGGGTGAAAAACCCGTTTCCAGCATTGCCTTGGTAATTTGTTCTTCCGTATCGAACCCTTTGGGCAAAAGCCTCAAAGCCTCGTTAAAATCAACTTCGCCCGGCAAACATTCTTTTACCATATCAATCAACCACCGTCTGCGTTCATCGGCTTTTGTCCAGCATGAAACACACAGAGCGCCGTCGGGTTTTAAAACACGATGGATCTCCCTCAAGGCAGCCTTGGGATCAGGGAAAAAAAACAAGGCGAACCCGCAGAAAACAAAATCAAATGAGGCATCCGGGAAATCAAGGGTTTCAGCGTCCATGCAAAGTATTTCAACGTTATTCAATGCGTTATCCGTTGCGTCTTTTTTTGTTTTTACCGCCATTGCTTCGGAAATGTCAATTCCGACGATCCGCTTGAGCGGCGCTGCTTGGGCTGCGGCAAATACAATAGCCCCCCGTCCGGTCGCTATGTCAAGAACGTCGGAACCCGGTCTTACACCGGCAAAAGCAACCAGCTTTCGTCCGAAATAGGTGAAAAAACGCGGCCCGACCGTATCATACGTCGATGAGACTCTGTTGAAGAGGTCTTCTATATCTTTTTTAGGCGCCATGAATTTCTCCAAGGTTGTTTATAATCAAGAGTAGCCCGGTTTGTTGGGGCAGGCTTTCCGGCATTTGAGGAATAATCAAATGTCAAATCATAAAATATAAAATACTTTTAAATATCCGTGCTATCCAGATAGTAGTGTGCACTGCATTAAACTCTTGACATATTTTTTAATATGGTGTATATTATACACCATAAGCATTCACTGTCCCGAAAAACCAAAAAAAGGAGACGATCATGCGGAGCGTTGTTGCGAGTGTCGATATGGTGGCGTATTGCGGTTTATATTGCGGCGGCTGCGGCGCATATCTCAAGGAAAAATGCAACGGGTGCCAAAAAAATGCAAAGGCCGCCTGGTGCAAAATACGGTCGTGCTGCATGGGCAAAGGCATCGCTTCATGCGCCGAATGCAATGAATTCGCGGACCCGAAGGCGTGCAAAAAATTTAATAACATCATGTCCAAGGTGTTTGCGCTGTTGTTTAAATCCAACAGGCCCGCGTGCGTCGCTCAAATCAAGGAACTGGGCCTGGAAGGGCACGCTAAGAAAATGGCGGAACTCAAAAAGCATTCATTGAAACCGTAATGAAAAAATTAACAAACAAACAGGAAAAAATCCTTCGTTTCATCGAAGAGTTCTGGGCTTCGTACTCCCTGTCGCCCACGTATCAGGAAATCCAGGCGCATTTCGGGTTTGAGTCGCCCAATGCCGCGCAAAAGCACATCGGGGCGCTCCTGAAAAAAGGATATTTACGCGGAGTCAAGGACAGCCGCGGCAGGAACCGAAGCCTCGTGTCCGTGCGAGCTATGCATAAGGAAGTGCCGCTGGTGGGCCGCATTGCCGCGGGCGTTCCCATTGAGGCCCTGGAAAACATCCAGGAACAATTCGATTTGTCGGCGCTGGGCATCGACAACAACGGGAGCGCCTATTTCGCGCTGACGGTCAAGGGCAGCAGCATGATCAACGCGCATATCATGGATGGCGACATGGTGATCATCAAAAAACAAAAGGCGGTTACGGACAACGACATCGCGGCGGTGCTGTGGAACAACGAGGCGACGCTGAAGTATGTGCGGAAAACTGCGGAGGCCCTGACGCTCGTTCCGGCCAACGACGCGATGGCGCCGATAGTCGTTGACCCTAAGAAAACGGAGTCGTTTGAAGTATTGGGAAAAGTGGTGAAGGTGATCAGGAGCGTGTGAATGGTCTGAATCAGGATATCCAGGATTGAAGGATTGGCAGGATAAATTCAAAATGATCCTGAACATCTTGTGAATCCTGTCTATCCTGATCCCGACAATGTTCAAACATCCTGAATATCCTGTAAATCCAGGGTATCCTGATTCTGACAAAATATCCTGGGCATCCAGATCAACAAAGGAGAAAAACCATGGAGAAGATCGATTTCAAGAAAAAGCTGAAACATCTCTATCAGCCTTCGGCCAAGGAAGTCGTTGCAATCGACGTCCCAACCATGAATTATCTGATGATTGACGGAGAAGGCGCCCCCAACACGTCAACGGCTTACGCCAAGGCGATTGCCGAAATCCGATTTGAACCGTTGTCGGAAGGAATATGTGCGCAGATTCTTCACGTCGGCCCGTTTTCCGAAGAAGGGCCAACCGTAGAGAAGGTGCATGAGTTCATTGATTCCAGGGGGGAAAGGACCGGAAAACACCATGAAATCTATTTGAGCGATATTCGAAAGGCCGCCCCTGCTCAGTGGAAAACAATCATCAGGCAACCGATGCGGATCCAGTGATGAAAAGGATGAAGCATGCCTTTCGTTTCCCTCCACACGCACTCGGTATTTTCCTTCCACGCCGGCGTATGCGTCATCCCGGAGCTGGTGGCGCGCGCGAAGGCGCTGGGCATGAAGTCCATTGCCCTTACCGACACCGACCGCATGAGCGGCCTCATCCTGTTCTATCTTGAATGTCAACGCCAAGGCGTCAAGCCCCTGCTGGGCGTGGAACTGACGCGGCCCGGCGCGCCGCATGAGAACATCGTGCTCCTGGCAAAAAACGCCGAGGGCTACGGCGATTTGTGCGAAATCATAACCCGGCGCCACGTGGACGAACGCGAGTTTTCCTTTCACTCCGCTTTTTCCAAGCCCTGGCCCAATCTCTTTTTCATTACCGCGTACCCAAACCTCCTGGAACTTCTCGCAAACACTCCCAATCGCGGTAGCGTGTACGGCGAGCTGGTCAATACGTGCTCGCGCACGCGGGAGCTGGGCAAGGCGCTCGAACAAACGGCACAACGGCTGAGCTTGCCGCTGATCGTATCCAATAATCCTTTTTTCCTTGATCCCGTTGATTGGGAAACCCACGTGATACTGAAGGCCATCGGCCTGACTTCAACGGTGTCGCGGCTTAAGCCCGAGGAATACGCCTCCGCCAAGGCATATCTCAAGTCCGGCCCCGAAATGGAGACGCTCTTTCCGCGCCACAACCAAGCCGTGGCCGCCACCGTGGCAGTAGCGGACGAATGCAACGTGACGCTTACTTTGGGGAAATGGATCATGCCCCATATCGACGTTGCGGGGGGCGACCCCAACGAAAGCCTGGCGCGCTTGGCCTACGAAGGTTTACAAACCAACTACGGCGGCGCTGACACCTGCGAGAGGGCCCGTGAAATACAGAACATGGAGCTTGATGTCATCAAAAAACTGGACTACGCATCGTACTTTCTTATTGTCAAAGACATCCGCGATTGGGCCAATACGCGGCTTCAAGAGGGCTTCCGCTCGCCCAAGGACTGCACGGTCCTGCGCGGCAGCGCGGCCAATTCCATGACCTTTTACAACATAGGCGTCAGCGACCTCGATCCCATCAAATACGACCTGTACTTCCAGCGATTCCTCAATGAAGACCGCGCGTCGCCGCCCGACGCCGACCTGGATTTCGGCTGGGACGAGCGCGAAGCCGGACTGGACTATTTGATTCAAAAGTGGGGGAGGGAGCGCGTCGCCATAACGTGCACGACCAACCATTTCAGGCGCAGGGCCGCGTTCAGGGAAATAGCGAAGGTTTTGGGCCATACCGAAGAGCACATCACGGAAATCCTCAAAAGCCATAAAACCCGAAGCAAACCCATTATCGACGACGACATACTGCATATCATGGATCTGGCCGGAAAAATACGCGGTAAGCCCCGTTTTCTGGGCCAGCACCCCGGCGGCGTGCTCATCACCAATAAGCCCATTTGGCGTCATGTGGCCTGCGAATACTCCGGGGGCGCGTCCGGCGGCGCGAAAAACCGCGTCATAACCCAGATCGACATGCATAACGGCATTGACGAACTGGGACTTATCAAGTTTGACATTCTGGGCAATGGCTCCCTGTCGGTGCTGCGCGACGCGCTGCGCCAGATAAAGGAGCAGGGGCTTGCCGACCCGCGGGTGAGCGATTTGGAAAAGTGCTACCAAGACCCCGCAGTGCGGAAGATCATGCGCGGCGGCAGGACAAAGGGCATTTTCTACATCGAAAGCCCCGCGCAAACGCGCCTGAACAAAAAGGCTGAAGCCTCGACCTTCGAGGAAATCACCATCACCTCCAGCCTCATCCGGCCCGCGGGCGCGGCGTACACGAGAACGTTCGTCGAACGCCACCGGAAAATGAAACAAGGCGTCACGGATTGGGAGTATCTGCACCCGTCGCTTGAGCCGATACTGAGGGAATCCCACGACGTATGCGCGTTTCAGGAACACGTGACCAGGATTTGCCGCGAGGTGGCGGGCCTTACGTATAAAGAGGCCGACGCCATCCGCAAGCTGATGAATAGTTTGCATGAGGGCGTATTGAGCAGCCATGAATACGCAGAGGTTTCCCGCAGGTTCATGGACGGATGCATGAAGAAAAGCGGGCTTATCCCTAAGCAGGCGCTGACGCTGTGGGAGCGGGTGAGCAGCTTTACCGGGTTTAGTTTCTGTAAATCGCACAGCGCGAGCTACGCGCAGTTGTCGTTCAAGTGCGCCTACCTCAAGGCGCACTATCCGGCCCAGTTCCTCTCCGCGGTCATCAGCAATAACCACGGGTTCTACAACCGCGAGGTCTATCTCGACGAGGCGCGGCGCTGGGGCGTGCGGATACTGCCCATCAGCGTCAATGAATCGGACATACGCTACTACGGAAAGGGCGACTGGATACGGCCCGGCTTCATGCACATTCGCGGCATGAGCGGCAAAGGTCTGGAGCGCGTGTTTACGGAGCGCTTGCGGGGCGGGCGATACCGCAATCTCGTTGATTTCATCCGCCGCGTGGGGCTTGGCAGAAAGGAAATCGAAACCCTGATTCTCGTCGGCGCGTTCGATGGCTTCGGTCTCTCGCAGCCCGAGTCGCTTTTTTTACTCGGCGAGAGCTATGGTACAATCAATCCCGGCGAACCGGAATTGTTTGAGGAAAGCGGCCCGCCCGCCGGCGCGCATCCGGCGCTTACGGACTATTCGCTCGCCCAGCGCTGCTTTAACGAGCTGAGGCTTTTAGGCTTCATGCTGTCGGGAAATATTCTCGACATCCTGGACTTGCACCCGGCGGCAAAAGGCGCCGTTCCCGCCAATCAGGTGCATCGCTACAACGGCAAGCGCATAAAGGTGTTCGGATGGATGATCACCAACCGCATACACATGGTCGAGGCGAAGCGGCCCATGATGTTCATTACCATGGAAGACAAAACCGAGTGCGTCGACGTTATTCTCCGGCCCGATGTGTACGAAAAGTATTCCGATGTCCTGGCCGAAGCCGGTCCCTTCGAAATATGGGGCACGGTGAGCGAAGACTGGGACGCTTATACGGTTGAAGCGCGACGCATCGCCTCGGTGCAATGGCTGCCGGGCGTTGTCGATTTCGAACGCGCTTCCCGGCGTTTGGAACGATCATTTACAAAAGAATACACCTATGCCGATATTCCCAAAACCTTCGCGGCCTGACGAACTGCACTGCGCGGCGGATATTCCCGATTTCCCGGCGCAGGCGCTTTTTGCCTACGACGCCGCGCTGCGCGGCAGGCCGGTCGTGGTGGCCTGTCAGGACCCCCTCAGTCATAAAAGCGCGGCATGGTCGTGTTCGCGGGAGGCGCACGTCCTGGGCATTCGGCCGGGCATGCCGATTGCCGCGTTTGCCCGTAGGTTCGCGCGGGTCGTAGTCGTGGCCCGCAACAAGGATCTGGAAAGGGCCGCATGTAGCGAGCTTGAGCGGGTATGTTGCCGGTATTCGCCGCACTACGACGTCAGCGACAAAGGACGATGTCTCGTCGATCTGTCCCGCACGCCCGCGAGCCGCGCCATGTCGCCGGCGGCAATCGCGGCTGCGCTGCGCCGCGATATTTTGGCCGCGCTGCCGATCGCCTACATTGCCGTGGGAATTTCGCGTTCGCCGCTGCTATCACGGCTTGCGGCAAAACGGGCCCGGCCCAACGGTACGTGCGTCTGCGAACCGGGCGATGAATTCAAGTCCATGGCGGAGCTTGACAGCGGGCTGTTGCCGGGTCTCAGCGCGCTTACCAGAGAACGCCTCGGCGCTTATAATCTTTCCACCATAGGCCACATACGAGGTCTGGGGAGGGAAACGCTCGTGCACCATTTCGGCGCGGAAGGCGAAAAACTCTATGGTTTGACAATGGGTATGTATTCCTTCCCAACCGCCACTGCTAAGGCCCCGACGTGCGCGGAAACGATACTGGACCGCGACATCAACGATTGGGGGCGGCTTCACGACAAGGTACGCTATACCGCCGACAAGCTTTGTTTTTTGCTCAAGAGCGAAAACCTCTGCATCGACCGCTTTGTTTTCGCGCTTATTTATGGCGACAACAAGACCGTGCAACGTACCGTGGCGCTGCCGGACTGGACCAATGAGTACTTGCCCATAGCCGGTTGCGCGTGCAAGGCCTTTACGGAGTTATACCAACGCAGGGTGGCCGTGAAAACGCTGCGGCTTATCGCCCGATCTCCGCAGGCCGATCCGGGGCAGACCGATCTTTTCGAAACCGCCTGGGAGCGAAAGCAGCGCTCACTTGCGTTACAGATCACCCGGGTCAGAAAGAAATTGAGTTTTGAGAGCGTGAAAAGCGGGGTGCACGTGGAATGACGAATTAAATTAAAATCCCTTTTCTTGTTCTTTTTTCTTCACGCATATATTTTTATTTGTATCATGTGGGAGAGCCTCATTACCATTTCGCTCGTCGGTTTAGGGGTCGGCATCGTTTTTTCAATGCCTATCGCGGGACCGGTGAGCATTCTCATTACCTCGCACAGTCTGCGAGGCCATTTACGCTATTGTATCACGGCGGCGTTAGGGGCCGCGATCATCGATCTGGCCGTTTGTTTTATCGCGGTCAACGGGGTTACCAGGTTATTCGGGATGGTAGTCGATTTCGTTCCGTATATTTTATTCGGAGGGTCCATAATTCTCTTCATTATCGGCCTGCGAATCGTAAGGGCCAGATTCGATTTCACTCAATTGGATCTGGATCGGCCGGGTTTAATGCGTTTCAGGAAAGTGAAGGAGAAAAAAAGCGGATTTTGGACCGGGATGTTTCTTAATGCGTCCAATCCGTCGCTTTTTTTCGGCTGGCTCACTTCATCGGCGGTCGTTTTATCCTTTGTTTCCTCTGTGGGGCTTAACGTGGGCGGTATCGACCATGTGCTCGGCAATAATATCGTTATAGTCAACAGTTTCGCGAACCATCATCAGGTTACCAAGGAAATGATGAAGCCCGCGAAAGTCCCGCGGATCGTGGAGTCCACCATTCAAAGACCCTTGCCTCCGCCGGATGATAAGGGAAGGAATTCCACTCTTTTTCAATGGCTTTTCAGCTTAAGTTATGCGTTTTTTGTGGCTGTTGGAACGGTTATATGGTTTTGTCTTCTTGCCTATTTCCTGGTTCGAAACCGGGCAAAGCTGAAGGTGGAATTAATAAGCAAGGTCATTCACGGATTGGGTATTGTTCTTTGCGCATTCGCCGTTTATCTTATGGGAAGCGCGTTGGGTTTTTTTACCTCCTAACCCGGTTTTACGGCAAAAGGACACGCGGTGCCACGGTTTCCATTGTTCTTAGAGTTCAAACAGTCCCTTAAAAATCCGGCTGCCGAAGAGGCGATAGACCTGATTTTTTACAGGCCGTTGGCTTTTTTATTCGTCAAAGCGCTCCGCCTTCTGCCTATTACTCCCAACCAGATAAGTCTTTGCGCCATGGCGGCCGGCATTACGGGTGGTTTTTTTTTCACCGGCGGCGCTCCCCGGGATTTTATTACAGGGGCGCTGTTCTACGGGCTTTCCAATATTTTGGACTGCTGCGACGGCATGATCGCGCGGTTGAAAAAAAACGGTACTCCAACGGGAAGAATCGTCGATGGGTTGGTCGATTATGTCAACGGCATCGCGATATACGCCGGATTCGGCATCGGTTTGACAAAAGCCGTTCATTCCGGCGCCCTCCACATGCCTTTCCACTGCGATGTCTGGATCTTGATGATCGCGGCCGCGGCAAGTTTCGCGGCGCATGCGATGCTGTCGGATAAATACCGCAATGCTTTTTTGGAACAATCGCGTCATTCGGCGCAAGACTCTGAAAATGAGTTGGAAAAATGCAAGGTTGAACAGGTCCGGCTTCGCGAATTGCGGGGCAGGCACTTCGATAAAATATTAATCGGCCTCTACATCAAATACCTCCAAATACAAGAAGGACCATTGGGAAAAAACAATTCGTCGTGTGGAACACGGGTACGGGAAATCCGCGGTTCAACCGTCGTGCTATGGAATTGCATAGGTCCTTCAACGCATATTACATTTTTAATCGTACCCGCATGCTTTTTTTATCCAGCGGCATTTTTTCTGTATGTTGTCGGCGTTGCCAATGCATGGATGCTTTTCCTTCTTTTACTGCAACTGAAATCGAATTCCAATAACCGATAACCTCAATCGGTAGTGCCGTTTTTCTCCAATAAAACGTTTTCCCGTTGGGTGCAAGTATTTTTTTAGTAGGTTTAATAATGTGGTTATTATATTTATTTTTTTCCATTTTTCGAATTATTTTACTAAGCTTCTTGTTTTTTTTAATTTTTATAGATTAAAACGGGTGGAGGTTTACGTTTATGGGATTAAGTAAGAAAGATTTCGATATTAATAATATTAATGTCGATGATTATACGCCAGCTGATTTCGCTGATTTTGAGAGTCAGGATCTTTTTGAGGTTAAGGATTACTTTTCAAAATTTATGGAAGACGCAATCCAAAAGCGATATATGGTGTATGGAAACCCCGTCATGACTGCTCCGTCGGCGGAGTTTGACATTTTCGATCGCTATCAGGGAAAGGCCCGAAAGTATTATAATTTTTGTTCATATAATTATTTAGGATATTCGGTTCACCCCGAGGTCATTAAAACCGTGCAGGAAGCAATTGCCAAATACGGGACCGGCGCTGTTTCCGCTCCGCTTTTGAGTGGTTATTTCGATATTACCCAAAAGCTGGAAGAAGCCATTGCGCAATTTAAAAAGAAAGAGGGGTGCATTGTTTTCCCAACCGGTTACGGCACGAACCTTGGGGTTCTCTCCGGCCTGCTCAGGCCCGGTGACGTGGCGGTGCTTGACGTTTTGGCCCATGCATCAATTTATGATGGTGTGCGGCTTTCGGGCGCCGAGCTAAAAGTTTTCAGTCATAATAGCGTCAGACACCTTGAGAAAATACTGAAAAGCCTTAAAACAAAACGGGTCATCGTCTGCGTTGAAGGCGTGTACAGCATGGACGGCGACTTGGGGGATTTACCGGCGATTGTCGCGGTATGTAAAAAGTATGGAGCGAAAATTTTATTGGATGAGGCCCATTCGACCCTTATTTTCGGAGAAAACGGCAGGGGAGTGGCGGAACATTTCGGCGTTGAAGACCAGATCGATATTACCATCGGCACCTTCAGCAAATCCTTCGGCGCAATCGGCGGGTTCGTCGTCGGCGACGGTAAACTGATGACCTATCTGAAAATGTTCTCCCGGTCTTACGTATTTTCATGCGCTATGGCGCCCTATACCGCCGCGGGAATTCTCAAAGTTCTTGAATTGTATCGGAAAGATAAATCGCCCCGTGATCAATTGTGGAAAAACGCCAAATATATGCAGGAACAATTAATTGCCGCCGGTCTTGATATAGGCGATTCGAAGTCCCATGTCATTCCCGTCATGTGCGGAAGCGACCATCGTCTGCGGGAAATAAGCAAGCGGATTCAGGAAAAGGGTCTCAGCACGGGCTTTGTGACTTATCCTGCCGTATCCAACAAAAGAACCCGCCTACGGCTTTCCATGTCGTCGTACCACACCAAGGAGCATATGGACGCTTGTGTCAGAATCCTTAAGGAAGTTTTTGACGAAATGAAAAATTGGGAAAAAGGGGAATGATATGGCGATAACGCTTAAGGAAGTAACAACCGCGGGCCAACGAAAAACGTTTATCTACCTTCCGAAAAAAATCCATAAAGGCCACGCGAGCTGGCTTCCTTCGCTCTATAGCGATGAAAAAAAGTATTTCGACCCTCAAAAAAATCCTTCATTCCGTTCATGCGACTACCGGATGTTGCTTGCCGTAAAAGACGGTCGGCCGGTCGGTCGTATCCTGGGGATCATTAATCACAAGCATAATGAAATGCTTAAACTCAACAATGTCCGGTTCGGGTTTCTTGAATGCTATAACGATCAAGAGGTGGCCCATGCGCTGATAAGCGATATTGAAGATTGGGGAAAACGGCTTGGAATGAACAAATGCGTCGGCCCCTTCGGATTTTCAGATAGGGACATTCAAGGTCTCCTCATTGAGGGGTTCGAGTATGAACCGGTTGTGGACAGCGCGTGCAATTTCGAGTATATGCCCGATCTGGTAACCCGGGAAGGATACGGGAAGGACATCGATTGCGTTATTTACCGGACCCCCGTAAGCACTAAATTGCCCGATATATTCGACCGGATGTATAAGCGGGTGTTGGCGAAAAAAACGTTCGAATTCGTTGAGTTCACTAAGCGTAAGCAATTAAAACCGTACATTATCCCTGTTTTACAAATGGTCAATGAATCGTTTGCCGGCATTTACGGGTTTGTTCCGATGGACGATGTGGAAATGTCCGATCTGGCCAAACGCTACCTTCCGCTCCTTGATCCTCGATTCATCAAATTAGTGCTGAAAGATAGTAAGGTCGTGGCCTTCCTGATAAGCATGCCCAATCCGTATATCGGCCTGCAAAAGGCGAAGGGAAGATTGTTCCCGTTCGGGATTTTTCATATTCTCAAAGCTTTAAAACACGCGCAATCGATTAACACCATGCTCGGGGCCGTGCACCCAAGTTGCCAAAAGCAAGGGCTTGACTTGTTTCTTGGAGTGTCGACGCTTGAGGCAGCGAAAAAAGCCGGCGTCATAAACGTTGATACCCATGTGGTCATGGAAGAAAACAACGACATGATGGCCGAATTCAAACGCTATGGCGCTTTTTTAATAAAAAAATTCAGGGTATATCAAAAGAATCTCATTGGTTGATAATGGCTAATATTATGGAATGGTACAAAGGCAAAAAAACGGTCATTTCAGGCGGGTCAAGCGGCATTGGAAAAGCGGCGGCGATTCTTTTGGCGCAATGGGGCGGAGATGTATGCATATGCGCGCGCGACGCCGTCCGCCTTGAAGAGGCGCTCAAGGAGATCCGTTCGCATGCCGTGTCGCCTGATCAGAAAACAACGTCGATTCCCGTTGATGTGACGGACCGGGGCCAGGTGAGACGGATGGCGACGGAGGCTATTAAGCAATTGGGCGGCATCGATCTCCTGGTCAACTGCGCGGGAATAACCTGGCCGGGCTATTTGAAAGACATTCCGGACGCGGTTTGGGATTCGATGATTCAAGTGGATTATATGGGCACGGTCAATATGGTACGGGCGTTTCTGCCCTGTTTTATGGAACAAAAGCATGGCAGTATCGCCAATATTTCGTCGGTCGTGGGATATATGGGAGTGTTCGGCTATGCGGCGTACGGTCCGGCGAAATTCGCGGTCGCCGGTTTTTCGGAATGTCTGCGCCAGGAGCTTCTCCCTTACAATGTCAATGTATCGGTTATGTATCCTCCCGACACCGATACCCCTCAATGGCATGAGGAAAACAAGATCAAGCCGCAGGAAACGCGGGTGCTGTCGGGCAACATAAAGGTGCTGCCCGCCTTGACCGTTGCAGGTGCATTACTAAAGGGAATCCATAAGCGTTCCTTTACCATCGTTCCCGGCCTCATGAACAAGGTTACGTACTTTTTAAACCGGCACTTTCCCCGGATCATTTGGATGATCGTTTCGGGTGATCTCCGTAAGTATTGGAAAAAAAATCCGATTCATTCTTAACCGTCGTTTAACGTTGGAAACCCGCATGAAACTAGTGCCGCGCACGCTCATTGCACTCCTTGCTTTGGCGGCATTATCGCTTTCGCAAACCACTCAGCCCCTGTTTTTCATCGAACGAAGTACGAATAAAAATAAAGTCTATTATGAAGCTCGGATCACCAGGGAAGGCGCTTTCGATAAGCAAAACCCGGTACATGGCTACTGGATACTATGGGCCAAAGACAGCTCGGGGCAAACGCGTGAGGAATTGAACCTGGTGGAAAAAAATATGGCCTACGGTTTAAAAATTCAGCGTCGCGCCGACAAAACAGCGTTCACCATGACCCTTGCCGCTTTTCCCCAGCGCGGCATCACGGTGTTTATAGACAGCGGCAAGGCCGTGGCCCAAGCCGTCATCAACGGCGGACTTTCCCGTTTGGAAAAGATCTACATCAGTTCCAGGGAAACGAAAATGCTCCCTAAAGTTAATTATGTCGAACTCTTCGGCGTTGATCCTAAAACCGGTGAGCGGCGCTATGAGAAAATCGTTCCGAAGTAGCCCTATGGAACCAATGCTCATCGAACTGGATTTCCCGGAAGGCGTGGTCAGGTTTCCATGTAAAAAGAAGGAGGAACCGCGACTTTTATGGCACATAGCATACGATATTCTCCCGCTCTGCGATACGCTGACGAAAATGGGCGCCGAGATCGCCGACTCCTTCGGCCGAGCCGTATCCTGCCGGAAGGGGTGCGGCGTTTGTTGTTGCCAAATGGTGCCTCTTTCCCCGCCCGAGGCGGCGATCATCGCCGATGTCGTGGACCGATTGCCGGCCGCCCGTAAAAACGAAACGCTTTCCGCCTTCAGCCGTGCGCTTGATAGATTGGATGAGGCTGGAATCAAGGAGTCGATTGAGAGCATCTACAGCGTCCGTACGGACAAAAAAGAGGTACTGGCGATAAACCGCAAGTATTTCGAACTGAGCATTCCCTGTCCCTTTTTGGTCGACGGGGCGTGCGGTATTTATTCTCACCGGCCTTCGCGCTGCAGGGAATATTCCGTTTTGTCGCCATCGGAGTACTGCGCGAATCCGTTCGACGTCCGGATCAAGCGCCTTCTTCTCACTATAAAACTGTGCGAGTCGTTGTCCGGCGCATGGTCGACCCTCGCGAAAAAGCCGCCCGTCATTGTGCCGCTTATCAAGGCTCTGGAGTGGGTGCGCGACAACCCCGATATTCGAACGCTCAGCGTTTGCGGAGAAGAACACGTCGTTCGGGCGGTGCTCGAACATGCCTGCAAAAATGCCAATAAAGTCATGCGGGAGAGGATGAAGGAAAGCAACGCGACCCCTTAATGACTGAGGACCCCTATCCCCC
>Ga0224523_1000656_pt1 | contig 16817 bp, 6 predicted proteins | sample CFST50metaG_FD_182732 | JGI IMG/M metagenome (GOLD analysis project Ga0224523, IMG submission 182732) | Peat soil microbial communities from Stordalen Mire, Sweden - C.F.S.T50 | ecosystem: Environmental > Terrestrial > Soil > Wetlands > Peat | place: Sweden: Norrbotten County, Stordalen Mire...
ACCCGCGAAAAATCCAGCGCAACGGTGGGTTGGCTTACCACGGCCATCATGATGATAATGTTGTACGCGATAATGGCCTTTTTGGTGTTTTTATCACGCATTAACTTCTTGCGGACAGTGCCCCTTCTGATTTGCCTGGGTGTTACACCCTGTGCAAACAAATAACTGATTTCTTTCATGTTTTTATGCTTTTAAATTGTTAAACATGGCGAAATTACAACGTGTAAAAGGCAACAATGAGAATTGTTCCGCTATTGTTCCACTATTGTTCCGCTATTGTTCCAAACCGGCTTTTGGATGATGTTCGCTTTCCCTTTAACAATAAGGGATATGGAAGTATTGAAAGGACAGATATTTTAAGCGTTTTTTTTCAATTTTGAAGAGAAAATTTTCAATTTTTTATTTTCTGACTTTTTTTTTCTAATTTCTAACTTCTCTTTTTACACTGCCTTTAAAATTTCAGAGATCATATCCTGTACTTCTTTAATGATTTTAGCGTTTCCTTTCTCATCAGCTAAAATGTTACTACATAATTTACTCATATACCGTTCGTCAACTTTTTCCCCATTGCAAACAATGTGCATTGCAGCCATTTTCATGAAACATTTGCCTGTATCGGTATGAATAAGATCTTCATGAAAAAGATAATGGAAGAAAAGAGCAAGGTGGCCCAGTTTATCTTTTTTACAAAACATCACTGAATAAAATGCCGGGTTGTAGAAAAATTTTCTAAGCGTTAATAGCTTATCAAACCAACCTGATTTTTCCAATTGACTTCCGGTTTCTTTCTTTTGCGCTTTGCTGCCATCAAAGTGAAGGAAGTTTTTGTTACCGCACTTTGTTTGGTCATTACCGGCTTTAATTGCTGATGTTTTCTCAGTTATTTTTTCCAAAAACCTGTAGGCAAGATCAGCGTTTCCTATTTCCATTTCATTGCAATGCCTGGTCAGTATCTTATTCATCATTTTATCAAGCGCTGCGCCACTTTCGCCATACTCACTGATCAATTGTATCCTGATATTTTCCAATAATTCAAGGGTTATTTCCGAAATTTCCGGTCGATTGATGGTGGCAAGCTGTAATGAAATTTTATAAAAGCCTGAGCAAATAATTTTTGAAAGGCTTTCTTTGTCAATCACAGGCTTATCCTGCGAGGGTTTTAAATGCAATATCTTTTGCTGATGATCCGTCAGTAACCCGCACAGACCGGCGTATTGAAGAACACTGTGAAATTGTTCTTTTGTTTTTTCAGATATGCCTGAAAGTGCAATCAGATCGGAAATGTTCATAAGAAACATAATTAGTTGGTTTATGCTTCAATAATCACTTGAATAATTCAGTGTAAAAATAGTTACAATAACGTGCGATCGCAAATCTTTTAAGTAAACGGTCGGTTTGGTTAAGCGAACGGTAAATTTTGCCTGGTTTTTTCACTTTTCCCGGGCCGATGACTGTGTTTTTTTACACCGCCCCTAACGACAAAATTTTGATTTTATTGTGTTACATGGAAAATATTTTTTCGAAATGGCAAATGATTCTAATTCACTCATCGGTACTAAGCTTTTTTTATGAAATTATTCATGTTATTTTCAGCTTCTAGACAACCTTTGCATTAATAAGGTAGTCTTCATTAATCCCTGGCAAGCTTAAAAAAGATAAATATTTATGTCAATGTTCAGGTTTGTAATTAATAATTCACAAGTTTTGCTTTGTCATTCAATAATAGGTGTTTGATATTCAAATTGTAATTTTAAATTTTCACTGGCATCTTTACAACATTAAAAAAAACAGGTATCCCGTATCATATTTGAAAAATACTGCTTACATTTACATCTTATTTCATTACTAAAACTTTGTTACATGAAAAATAATATTATCAAAATCAGTTTCAGAATGCTGCTCGTGGTGTTGATGGCCATTACCACAATAAACCTTAAAGCAGGTGATATTAAAGTGAAAGCCGGTGAAGCCAAACTTGCTGTGGAGGAAAACAGCTATTCAAAACTGAAGTTTACCAACGATTTTACCAAACTAACTTACAGAACCGTGAAAACGGAAAAAGGATCATTCACCGAACTGGATGTGCCTGAATATGGCTCATCAAATACACTTGGCCTTCCAAAGCTTCCAATGCTGAAAAAGCTGATAGAAGTGCCTTTTGGTGCCACTGTAAAAGTGAATGTGATAAGCTATACTGTGAAGGAATACAAACTTTCCGATTACGGCATAACCAACCAGTTGATGCCGGCACAGCCTTCGGTTTCGAAAGATGTGAAAAAGAAACTGCCTGATTTTGTTCAGGACCTTGCTTTTTATGCAACGGACCAGTTCAACAGCGATGAGCTTGTAACAGTTGACCTGCTTGGCGAAATGAGGGGTGTAAACATTGCCAGGCTCAACATTGCACCCGTCAGATACAACCCGGTTACCAACACCATTCAGGTTTACTCTGATCTGAAAGTTGAGATCACATTCCCCGGAGCCAACATTCCGCAAACGATTACGAAGAAAAAGAATGCTTATTCTCTCTATTTCGAAAGTATGTTTGGCAATCAACTGCTGAATTACAAAGCTTCGCACAGCACGAAAGATACTATAACTAAATATCCTGTAAAGTACGTGATAGTCTCTGATCCTATGTTTCAGTCGGCGCTGCAACCCTTCATCCAGTGGAAAACAAAAAAAGGTTTTACCGTTGTTGAGGCATACACAAACAATGTAGCTGTTGGCACAACCACAACTTCCATTAAAAGTTATTTACAGGGATTGTACAATGCCGGCACAGCCTCCGACCCTGCTCCTTCTTTCGTGTTGTTCGTGGGTGATGTTGCGCAAATACCAGCATGGGCAGGCACTGCAGGCTCGCATGTTACCGACCTGTATTATTGCGAATACACCGGCGATCTTTTCCCTGAAATGTATTACGGTAGGTTTTCGGCCACCACTGTTGGTGAATTACAACCTCAGATTGACAAAACACTGGAATACGAACAATACCTGATGCCCGATCCTTCATTCCTCGGCAATTGTGTGATGATTGCAGGTCAGGATCCAACCAATGGCCCCCTGTATGGCGATGGTCAGATCAATTATGGAACGGATAACTATTTCAATACCACCCATGGATTAAATTCAAACACTTACCTGTTTGCCATTTCCGGCACAAGTTCAGCTGCCATTATTCAAAATGTGAGCGAAGGTTGTTGTTTTGCAAATTATACTGCTCATGGAAGTCCTGACGGCTGGTACAGCCCCTCGTTTGTCATCTCTGATATTGCCGGTTTGCAGAATGCGCATAAATATCCCCTGATGGTTGGCAACTGCTGCCTGACCAATACTTATGATGGCGACTGTTTCGGCGAAGAACTACTGAGAGCAGCCAACAAAGGAGCCATCGGCTATATAGGCGGATCTAACAGCTCCTATTGGGATGAGGATTACTGGTGGGGAGTGGGATATAAAACAGTGGTGGTAAATCCAACCTACAATGCTAACTCACTTGGTGCATACGACAGGACCTTCCATGATCATGGTGAGCATTTTGGTGAATGGTACGCTACGCAGGACCAGATGGTGTTTGCCGGAAATCTTGCGGTTACTGCATCCGGTAGCAGCAGCTATGTGTATTATTGGGAGATATATTGCCTGATGGGCGACCCTTCTTTGATGGTCTATTATGGCGTTCCTCCTGCTTTAACAGCGACTTATACTTCTCTGATTCCATTGGGTTCAACTTCCGTTACCATTACCACCCAACCTTATGCTTATGCTGCTGTTTCAATGGGCGGCGTACTGAAGGGCGCTGCACTTGCTGACTCCCTTGGTGTTGCAAATGTTCCTTTATCCTCTCTTACTACTCCGGGAACTGCCGATGTTGTGGTTACCAAACAAAACAGGGCTCCTTTTATCAGCACTGTTGTTGTTGCAAACCCTTCAGGACCGTATGTTTTGTTTAATAATAAAGTGATACACGATCCCACCGGAAACAACAATGGACAGGCCGATTTTGGAGAAAACATAACACTTGACGTCACCCTGCAAAATGTTGGCACAACAACCGCTAGTGTTGTTTCGGCTAAACTGAGAACAAATGATACTTATGTTACCTTAACAGATACAACCCAATCCTGGGGAAATATTACAAACGGGTTAACTTCTACTCAGAACAATGCCTATGCATTCACTGTTCACAACATGGTTCCCGATCAGCATGTTGTTCACTTTACACTTTACATCACCGATAACAGCGGCAACTCATGGACAGGCACCTTCAATATTCCTTTGAATGCTCCTGCACTTTCAATCGGCAGCATAACTGTTGACGATGCCACCGGCAATGGCAATGGACGTCTTGACCCGGGTGAAACTGCAAATATTATCATTGCTTCAAAAAATACCGGTCACGCCGCTGCCACAAGCAGCGTAAGTGATCTGTCACTTATATCAGGTGCGGTAACCATAAATAACGGTACAAGCAGCCTTGGAACACTGGCTTCAATGACAGGAACAGCAAATGCATCATTCAGTATTACTGTTAGCTCATCAGCAGTTGTTGGAAGTATTGCCTCATTTACAAATACTCTGACTTCGGGACTGTATTCTGTTCAGACACCTGTAAATTTAATGATAGGTCTTGTAGATGAAGATTGGGAAACCGGTGGATTCAATAAGTTCCATTGGGTTCAGGGAACGCAACCATGGACAATTACAAACCAGGCACCATTTGAAGGAGTATATTCTGCCAAATCCGGTTTGATAACTGATTCGGATTCTTCCAGCCTCAGAATAACCTTTAACGTGCTTTCCAACGATAGTATTTCTTTTTATCAACAGACATCCTCTGAACAAGATTATGATTTTCTGAACTTCTATATCGACGGCGCCAAGAAAGGTTCATGGAGTGGTATCCCGGGCGTTTGGTCCAGGGTTGCATTCCCTGTAACTACAGGACTACATACATTCATGTGGTCGTATGAAAAAGATTATTCTAATAGTGTCGGCTCCGACTGTGCATGGATTGATTATATCTTATTCCCTCCTGTTTCCATACCATCTTCAGTCAATGATCTGAATGCTGATGCAAGCCATTTAACTTGTTATCCTAACCCTTTCAGCCATTCCACTACAATAAATTATAGTATAGAAAATGCGGGTAAGGTTACAATTAAACTTTATAATACCATCGGGCAGGAAGTGGCAACAATACTGAATGATGAAAATACAATGGCCGGTACTCATTCAACCACATTCAATGCACAAAAACTAAGAGCAGGAATTTACCATTGTGTACTTACAACCGATAATAAAACCATTGTAAGCCAAATGGTGATTCAGTAAAAAGTGTGCACTTTAAAATATGTGCAGGCTTTCGTATGAGTAGCAATATAAATAATCCGCATGCCTTCACTTGAACACGAATGGAAGATGCGGGTTGTAGCGCCAGCATTTACTATATTTATGATGTGATTGAATACCGGGGAAGACCTTGTTTGAAGATAAATCTGAATATTGAAATAGAACAAAAAAAGCAACCAACTCTATCTATATGAAGAAGAACATTTACTTTTTGTTTTTGGCTTTTGGCTTATTGGCACATTCAACACAGGCTCAAAAAGCTTTGGCAACCACCGTAAGCAGGCAGTCACAAGCCTCTGAAATAAAACTTGTATCGTCAAATATTGACAACACAGTTTTAAGCTTCACCCTGAACGACTATACTTTTAAAGAGGTTACCACTGCAAGCGGAACCAAACAGGTCATCAGTTCAAAAAATGGGGTCCCTATGCAACAAGCAACGGCTCCCGATCTTCTGAAATATTTTTCTTCAGTGATTGTTCCCGATAATGCAGAAATGACAACAGAAGTGCTGAGTTCTTCCTATACTGATTATCCTGATTTGGATATTGCTCCTTCCAAAGGCAATCTGCTCAGAACGGTTGATCCTGCCACTGTTCCTTATGAATATGGCCCGGCATATACTACCGATGCTTTTTATCCGGGCAAGCTGAGTGATCTTGGAGATCCTTATATCATCAGGGATTTCAGAGGACAGAGTGTGAATTTTTATCCTTTTCAATATAATCCTGTCACCAAAGTTCTTAGGGTATATAATAGTCTTACAGTAAAAGTAAAAACTACCGGAAACACAGGAACCAACGTGTTTAACAGAACAAAGCAACTTTCTGCTATTGATGAAGAATATGGTAAAATATATGATAACCACTTTATCAATTACAAAAAGTCTCCTTTGTACACGCCACTTGACGAGCATGGGAAAATGCTTGTTATTTGTTATGGTCAATTCATGGGCGCCATGCAACCCTTTGTTGACTGGAAAAATACCATTGGCATACCAACAGTAATGGTAGACGTAACAACCATCGGATCCACTGCTGCTGCTATACAGACGTATGTTGCCAATTATTACAATACCAACGGACTTACTTTTCTATTACTTGTTGGCGACAATGCCCAGATACCAACATTGCAGCTTTCATCGGGGCCATCGGATAATGGCTTTGGTTATATTACTGGAGGTGACAGCTACCAGGAAATTATTGTCGGCAGGTTTTCAGCCGAATCTGTTGCCGATGTTCAGACACAGGTAAAAAGAAGTATCCGCTATGAAGAATTTCCAACAATGACTCCTGGCTTGTTTAACAGATGTATCGGTATTGGCTCGGATCAGGGCCCCGGAGATAATAACGAAATGGACTTTGAGCATGAAAGAGCCATTCAGTTAAAGCTGCTGGGATTCACATATACCTCAAATGCCGAATTGTTCGACGGCAGTCAGGGTGGGCTTGATGCTTCCGGTAATCCGGTCCCTGCTAATGTTACCACTGAAGTTAACAATGGGGCGGGAATTATCACTTATACCGGCCATGGCGCTCAGGATGCATGGGGAACTACTGCCTTTTCCAATGCCAACATGCCTTCACTGACCGATACCACCATTCTGCCATTTATCTGGTCGGTTGCTTGTGTAAACGGGGAATTTGACAATGGTACCTGTTTTGCTGAAGGGTGGATGAGAGCGAATAATAACGGACATCCTTCTGGCGCTATTGCTACTTTGATGTCAACCATTAACCAAAGCTGGAATCCTCCAATGTATGGTCAGGATGAAATGGTCAATATCCTCACTGAATCTTATTCATCAAATATCAAAAGAACTTTTGGCGGAATCTCTGTCAACGGCCTGTTTGGAATGAATGATGCTTATTCTGATTTTGCTATGACCGATACCTGGACTTGTTTTGGCGACCCTTCCTTGATGGTCAGAACAGCTGACCCAATGACAATGTCGGTAACACATCAATCAACAATTAATGTCGGAGCAACCCAAATGGTGGTGAATTGCAATGTTGATGGAGCCCTGATAGCACTTACCATCAATCACCAGATCATAGGCACAGGTTATGTTATTGGCGGATCTGCAAATATTACTTTTAACCAGTTGACACAAATTGATACCATCACGGTGGCTGCAACTAAATTCAACTCCAAGCCTTACATCGGAAGTGTTTTTATAGTAAACAGCGTTCAGAACGATGCTACTCCGTTAATTATTCTTGATCCGCAAAGCAATTATAACTGCCTGGGAAGCGCAGTTGTTCCAAAGATCGTGATTGAAAATGCAGGAATAAACAACCTTACCAGTGTGAATGTTTCGTGCCAGTATGACGGAGGCACAGCTGTTTCACAGCAATGGACAGGAACACTTGCATCATTCCAGTCAGATACCATGAGTTTTCCTGCTGTTACTTTGACTCTGGGCAACCATACCATTCAGTTCACCACTTCACTTCCTAATGGAGGTACTGATGGAAATACTTCCAATGATGCCACCATAAGAAATATCAGCGTTCAAAATCTGCCTGTAACAAGCAGTTTTGTTGCCGATGAAACGCAGTTTTGTTCTGCTCCGGCTGATGTTCAATTTACAAATCAAAGCACAAATGCGCAAAGCTACACCTGGGATTTTGGTGACGGCTCAACAAGTTCAAATCAAAACCCGACACATACTTTTACCAACCTTGGCGCTTATACCATAAGCCTGGTAGCTGATGCAGGGGTTTGTGGAGCAGTTGCAAGTACTCAAACGGCTTATATCATTGTGGGTGCAACGCCACCAACCGTTACTTCAGCAACATTATGCGGACCGGGCACAGCAAATCTACAGGCCAATGGCCAGGGTACGCTCACCTGGTATGATGCTGCTACGGGTGGAAATATTGTCAATAGCGGATCAAGCTATTCTCCGGCAGTATCTGCTACTACTACCTATTATGTGCAGGATTCCATTTCTTCCCCCGCCCAGTATGTTGGCAATGTCAATGATACTGCAAATGGCGGAATGTTTACAAGCAGTGCGGCCCACTACCTTATTTTTGATTGTTATAGCGCTGTTACCCTTGAATCTGTTGAGGTAAATGCCGGAGCAGCCGGCAGCAGGACCATATCTCTTGAAGATGCTTCAGGCGCTGTTCTGCAGTCAGCAACAGTGAATATTCCTGCAGGAGTGAGCAGGATTGTTCTTAATTTTAATATTCCTGTTGGTACAAACCTGCGCCTGGCTGGGCCTTTATCTCCAAATCTTTTCAGAAGCAATGCCGGTTGTGCCTATCCTTACAACCTGGCAGGACTTATAAGTATTACCTCAAGCAGCGCTTCAACCAATCCAACGGCGTACTATTATTATTTTTATGATTGGAAAATTCAGGGAAGTGCTTGTGTGAGTGCAATGGTACCGGTTACAGCATTTGTTAACAATAACCAGCCCGATGCAAATTTTAGCTATCATGCCACCGGACTTACTGTTGATTTTACTGACCTCTCAATAAATCCGGCTACATACTTATGGAACTTCGGTGACGGTACTTCAGGTACTGATGCAAATCCCAGCCACACCTATAATGTAGGAGGTACCTATGATGTAATGCTTATTGTTACTAACGGATGCGGGGTTGATACAATAATTCAACAGGTAAGTACTTCAGCCAATTCTATAAACAATTATTCCCTGGAAAGTGATTTCCGTGTTTATCCGAATCCTTCTATTGACGGGACTGTTTTTGTTTCGGGAACAGAAGATGGAACTCTTTCAGTTTACAATACCAATGGCAAACTCATCAACATGATCAGTCTGAAAAAAGGGAAGACCTTAATCAACAGCAGCCCATTGAATGCGGGGATGTATTATTTTATTTTCAGGAATGATATAACAGTTATAACAAAGAAAATAATTGTAACAGGAAAGTAAGCCAAACTTTTAAATAAAGATAGGGTATAAAGATATAAGGAACCAACCCTTATACCTATATACCCTATACCTTTTTAAGAATAAAGCTAGAGTTTCCTTTTAATCTCCAACCATCCCTGTTCAGTAATCTTGGCTCCAATTTGTTCAATAACATGCTTTGCTAAAAGAGAGCCTATCCTACCGCATTCATGGAATGAAAGGCCATTCAGTAATCCATAGATGAATCCTGAAGCATACAGGTCCCCTGCGCCGGTAGTATCAGCAACGATGGCTTCAATAGGATTGATTTTATATGTTTCGCCTTTGGATTTTATCAAAGAACCCTCTTTGCCAATTTTTACAACAGCTATCTCGCACCATTCGGCAATATGGTGTAAGGCATCTTCCGGGCCATGACCTGTCATTGCCTTTGCTTCATCTTCATTAGCAAAAATGATGTCAGCATAATCTTTTGCAATACGTGACAAAAAATCACGATGCTCTTCTACAACATTAAAACTGGCAAGGTCCAACGAAACTTTAAGTCCGTTCTTTTTTGCCATTTTACAGGCTGTTTCAATCAGAGAGTAGTTTTGAAGCAGGTATCCTTCAATATGAAGCAACTCACATCCTTCAAAAAAAACAGGGTCAAGATCATCTGCAGTAAGTTCAACGGCAGCGCCAAGATGCACGGCAAAGGTTCTTTCACCGTCAGGACTAATAAGGGCAATAGCAATTCCTGAATCAGAACTGCTCTCAAGTAAATGCGCCTGAATATTGCTTTGTTCCATATCCTCTTTGAAATAACGACCCATTTGATCTTTGCCTGTCTTACCAATAAATCCGGTAGAAATGCCAAGACGTGCCAGACCATGTATAGTGTTGGCTGCAGAACCGCCACTGGCAATTGATGGTTGAAGATTTTTTGTTTTTTCTATAATATTGCGTGAAACAGTTTTATCCACAAGCTGCATACTCCCTTTAGGAAGGTTTAATTCAGCAAGAAGTGAATCGTTTTCAATTTTCGTCATGAGGTCCACCAACGCATTTCCAATACCTATTACTTTTTTCATAAAATATATTTTTGCAAATTTTAGAAATAAAATTGTAGAATTCAAAATTTACTTTTATTTTTGCAACCCTTTAAAGGAATAAACTTCTCTTCAGCTCAGTTAATGAGAATCCCACACATTCGGGATTAATCAGAGGGCGCGGGAAAAGAAAATATAAGAAACACTCCTCCTTAGCTCAGTTGGTTAGAGCATCTGACTGTTAATCAGAGGGCCGCTGGTTCAAGTCCAGCAGGGGGAGCCAATAAAAGCCGCATATTAGCGGCTTTTATTTTGTTTTATGTTTTAGGATTCTTCACTTGACGCATAAACTCACAAACGGGGTTATTCAGAGTGTTGCAAGAATGGAATCGGGCCCGATTCGGGTTTTACTAAAACATTACACTTAATTTAGTACCCATCAATGGGGTGTTAGCTCAGTTGGTAGAGCGTTAGGTTCGCAATCTAAAGATCAGGGGTTCGACTCCCCTACACTCCACCTAACTCTTCGGGAATATATCAGCTAACAGATATGTTCAACTTTAAGCGCAAAACAATTGGTTCGATAAAAGCAATTCAGGGGAGCCGGTAAAATAAGCCAATGTGATTCTGGTTGTAAGTGGCTTTTTTATTATTACATTCAAAAGGACACACATTCTTAGAAATATTACTGAAAAGCGAATAAAGTGTTTGCAATTGACATCATATTGACACACCAATTCCCTGAAGTCTATTAAAATGTAAAATCAGTAATAAAGATCTATTCCTGCTTTTTGAGCCTGCGAATGCTGCATGTTACGGCTTATCTTATACAGATGTCCATCTTTAAGAAACTTTGCACCTGTTTGCTTAAAGTTGAATGGAACACCCTTTTGCTGACATTGCCTGCGAATATCCTGCACCCAATCATAATCGCACACCCTGGCTTCGTTCCCTGATTCACCACCAATGATAACTTCTTCTACCCATTTCCCTAAATACTTCATCATGTCAATGCGTTCCAGAAGCGGTTCGCAGATGATCATTTTGTGTTTTACAGGAACCTCAAAAAAAATTGGAAAACGATAATCAGCTCTGTCCTGATCTTCAATAGTAGAACCAATTGTAACATTATCATATCCATCACCCCAACTTCCAGGCAGGCATGCATAAAAGCGGTCAATGCGTTTTGTGATAATGATGAAATGACAGTCGTTTCTCATGCGTATCATTTCCCATACTTCAGCCCGCCATTTATCAGCCTCATCAAGAAAAAAATCTGAACTCAGGCAGGTATATACTTCCTCATTTGAAGGGATTGCGTATGATTTGTCTCTTTTCTTTTTTAAAGGAAGATAAAAGTTAAGGGTTTTGCTAATAATTGAGCTATCCTTGTCGTGCCGCCCGTCAATACGATAGACATAGCAGTTTTTGCATCCTGCGCTAATCTTCTTACACCCATGCCAGGGATTCCATGTAACAGCCAAAACGTAAATTTATATTGTACGGATAATGACCCAAAGGTACTGAATAAATTATTACTATCCAACCTTTTCGAGTATATTTCGATTGACTTTTATTGTATTGCACCCTATCCGGTATATTAATGCTTTTGAAAGGTACTACTAGATTTGCTTTAATTTTCTCAAAGAATTTTCTATCCTTTTATATTCCCACATTTAATCGGGAAGTTTATATCCTACCGGCTTGCGTTCAGATTTGGAACTTAACAGGTAGTTTAATGCCAGGTAAATATCTTCAAATTTAATGTTCATTTCTTTTTCCAATACTTCTATTTTTTCTTTCAGATCTTTGTAATCTGTCAGATATTGCCGGAGCAAGACAAAAGCTCTTACTATGGCAATATTTACCTGCACTGCCTTAGGACTATTTAATACACAGGCAAGCATAGCGACTCCCTGTTCGGTAAATGCAAAAGGTAAATACTTTGGGTGTTTTCCCCTTCCTGTCTCTAAGATCACAGTTTGTGATCCTAAACCGTCTAAGGTGCCAATTTGGCACCTTAGAGAATCCAGTTCTACTTTAGTAAGTTCAAACATAAAATCTGATGGGAACCTGTCAATATTCCTTTTTACAGCCCTTTTCAGATATTTGGTTTCTGTTTCGTATAATTCGGCAAGGTGAAAGTTAAGCACGACACGGGTTTCCCGTATTTGAAAAATCCTGCTTTGAATAATCTGTAGTTCCACTATATTAGCTTTACTGCTCAAAATTAATTAATATTACTGCAATTTTATTGTTTTTAAAAAATCATTTTATCGAAACACAATAAAAAATTTATAATTTTGAAATTGTGTTTTATTCTTTAACTAAAATATATTTTTAAAGATTGACTCTCCTAATTGTATAAATATGAAAAATAAATTCTCCGTTCTTTTAGTGCTATTTTTTGCTTTTCTATTATTTAATAACCCGTCAAAAGCTCAACCCCAAAAGGAGCAAAGGCCACCTGTTAATGCTGGCTTTGTTGAAGAAAAAGGACAGTTCAGAACTTTTGATAATCTAAAGTTTCTATGTTTCGATAATAATACTTTTATTTATTTTCTTCCTGACAGGGTCGTTTTCATTACACGGGAAATTAATTACAAAGACAATGAAAAATCTTTAGAAGCAAAAGCAAAAGGTGACGACAATCTTGCAAAAAAGTTATCTGCAATAACCATTGCCAATCGTTTTGACCTGGTTTTTGAAAACAGCAATGCCAATGTAACTGTTAAAGGGGAGGAGCCGAATTCCTTTACTTTTGATTATTATTTGGCAAATTGTCCTGATGGTATATGCGGTGTAACATCTTATAAAAAGATACGCTATGACAATCTCTACCCCAATGTTGACCTTGTATTTACTCTTGAGGGAAAAACGCTCAAATATGCATTTGATGTAAAAATTGGTGGCAACCCATCGGATATTCGTTTACGGTGGGATGGTGTAAAAAATTTATTACTCAGTGAAAAAAACGAAGTGCAATTCAACATAGGTAGTTTTAATTTCATTGACAAATCACCGGTTTCATTTAACGGCGAAAATAAAATAAGTACAAAATATATTCTCGATGGCAACAACGTAAAATTTGATGTTGCAGATTATGATCATAACGATACCTTGGTAATAGATCCTGGTTTGTATTGGGCAAGTTCGCTTGAATATAATGGATATGGAACATGGGGCGGTCTGGTTACCAATTCTGTAGGGGAATTCTATGATGTTGATTGGGAATGGTCTCCCGGAGGTACCGATGTAATGAACTATTTAAACAGCGCAGGTAGTTCCAACCTATACAGTAGTGATGCATTAAATGATGATATCATAATTTCAAAATTTGGTGTTAACGGAGCATTACTCTGGGCATGCCGTTATGGTGGTACAAAAGAAGACGATATCAGTGGTGGTGTTACATTGGATAACAACAATAATTTATTTATTTCAGGTATCACTTTTTCCTCTGATTTGCCCTTACAGAATTTAGCCGGTGCTTTAAACATGACCTATAATGCTACTTGTACAAGTACCCGTGGTTATCTACTGAAATTCCTTCCGAACAATACCCGTCAATGGGCAACATACATAGATAATGGGGCCGGTTTGCAAGTTTTTGATATTGCCTGTGGTTTAAATAATGATATTTATTTGGCCGGAAAATCCGGCTCAAGCCTCACTTGTACCGGTATTACTATTCCTACAGGAACAGGATATCTTGGAAATTACACAAGCAATAGCGCAGCACATAATTTTATTTTACGTTTCAACAGCAGCGGAGCCTTAACATGGTCCACATGGCTTCCTGGTGCAACTAATTCCACTGGGCGTGTGAGTGATATTACTGTTGACAAAAACAATGGTGATGTTTTTTTAGCAGGTGATGAAATATGGGGTGCAACCTACAATTTCTCCAGCGCCTTAATTAGTGCGGCATTAAGCTATCAGGGACAGAGCGATCTGTTTTATTTGAAATTCAACACAAGCAATCAGGCGGTGCCTGTTTATGGCAAATATCTTGGAGGTGCCGGATTTGATAAAATAAATATTGGTGCAGCAAACGGTGATATCGAACTTGACAATAGCGGAAATCTATATGTGTGCGGTCATACTTATAGTGCAAATTTCCCTACAGTCGATCCCGGTAATTGTGCGTATTATGATGGAATAATCAATGATGGGACAGGCATTTCTGGTAATGTTGCACCAACACAGGACGGCTATCTTTTCAAAGTTAATACAAGTGGTACTATTAACTATTCGACCTTTTTTGGCGGTACAAATTATACCAGTATGAAACAAATGAAGGAGGATTCGCATGGTAATTTGTGGATTTGTGGAGAGCAAACACCCGCAGGTTTGACAACTGTTACCCATCCTGATTATTTTAACCAGGCAATAACGGGCAGTTCAACAAATATTATGTTCGCTCAACTGAAAAGCAATGACCATCTGGAATGGTTGAGCTATTATGGGTTTTCAGGTTATTCAGATTATAATGGTTTCGATATTCTAGAACCCAGAACTGACAGCCTTTATCTATATTTAGCTGGGAACTTTAGTGGATATGTGAATACCGGAGGCGGTTATCAATACGTAAACAGTGGAACATGTAGTGGCGCGGCAAAGTTTAAGAATTATCTTTCTGCTAACCCTCCCTTTGCGCTTTCAGGAACATCTCCACTATGTGTTAGCTCTACAACAACATGGAACAGCACGGTGTTAGGCGGAACCTGGTCAAGTGCGACTCCTTCTGTTGCTACTATTAATTCTTCAACCGGCCTGGTGACCGGCATAAGTGCAGGCTCATCTATTCTTAGTTATACTGTCACAGATGGCACTTGTGTCAATACGGTAACAGATACCGTTACTATTAGCACGAGTGCAAGTATCGCATCAGTAAGCGGGACCACACCTTTATGTATAGGCGGAACTGATAATTACATTGCAAATTCAGTCGTTTTAGGAGGAGGTACCGGATCATGGAGCAGCAGCAATCCTGGTGTTGCATCAGTTAATTCTTCAACAGGTCTCGTAACAGCAAATTCAGCAGGAAGCTGTAATATCATTTATACTATTACAGGCGGATGTGGAGGAATAAAGACAGCGCAGCAATCAGTAACTGTCAATGCAAATGCAAGTATTGCCTCAGTTAGTGGAGCAACCCCACTATGTATCAACGGGACCACGACCTATAATGCTAATGCTTTAGTTTTAGGGGGAGGAACCGGAACATGGAGCAGCAGCAATCCTGCTGTAGCCTCGGTTAATTCTTCAACAGGTATGGTTACCGGAAATTCAGCAGGTAACTGTAACATCATTTATACTATTACCGGTGGATGCAGCGGTACCAAAACAGCCCAACAGTCAGTGACAATAAGTCCGAATGCGAGCATTGCTTCTGTTAGTGGTGCAACTCCGCTTTGCAATAGCGGAATAGCAATGTATTCCGCCAATTCAGTTGTTTTGGGCGGTGGTACAGGCGTGTGGAGCAGTAGTAATACCGCGGTTGCCACAGTTAATTCTTCAACCGGACTGGTGTCTGCAGTTGCAGCAGGAAGTTGCAGCATTATTTATACGATCACAGGCGGGTGTGGAGGTACCGTTTCTGCGCAACAAACTTTGACAATATATCCCAATGCAAGTATTGGTTCAGTAAGTGGAGCAAGCCCAATCTGTTTGGGTGGAACAACAACGTACAATGCCAACGCAGTTGTTTTGGGTGGTGGTACAGGTGTGTGGAGCAGCAGCAACAGTGCTATAGCAACAGTAAATTCATCAACAGGTTTAGTGACAGGTAATGCAGTTGGAAGTTGCAATATTATATATACTATTTCAGGAGTATGTGGTGGGACAGTTTCTGCTCAGCAGTCTGTTACCGTAAGTCCCAACGCAAGTATTGCTTCGGTTAGCGGAACAACGCCTATATGCATAAGTGGTAGTACAACTTATACTGCCAACTCAGTCGTTCTTAGTGGAGGTACAGGGTCATGGAGCAGCAGCAACACGGGAACAGCTACTGTTAATTCTTCCGGCCTGGTAACAGGTGTAGTCGCCGGAAGTTGTAATATCAGTTACACCATTACTGGAGGATGTGGCGGAACTGTTTCCGCACAACAATCCATAACTGTAGGTGCTAATTTAACTGCAGGCGTTAGCATTGCAGCTCTTCCTGCCGGTGCAATATGCGCAGGAACAAGTGTAACCTTTACAGCATCTGCCTCAAATGGAGGATCAGGCCCAACATATCAATGGCAGATTAATGGGTCAACAGTTGGAGGCAATAGTTCCATATATGTTAATGCAGCCTTAAATGACGGAGATGTTGTAACATGTAATATGACATCAAATGACCCTTGTGCAGGCAGCAGTCCTGTTACTTCAAACCCAATTACGATGAGCGTTTCAGCGGTCCTGACTGTCGGTGTGAATATTACCGCAAACCCTGGAGGTGAAATATGTTCAGGAACAAATGTGATATTTACTGCTACACCAACCAATGGCGGGTCTTCTCCATCTTATCAATGGCAGGTGAATGGAATTAATAC
>Ga0224523_1000658_pt1 | contig 16759 bp, 10 predicted proteins | sample CFST50metaG_FD_182732 | JGI IMG/M metagenome (GOLD analysis project Ga0224523, IMG submission 182732) | Peat soil microbial communities from Stordalen Mire, Sweden - C.F.S.T50 | ecosystem: Environmental > Terrestrial > Soil > Wetlands > Peat | place: Sweden: Norrbotten County, Stordalen Mire...
ACACCTGGGGAGAACATGATCCAGTCGCGTTCTATGGTCCAGTCGTGATGTGTTTGCATCCAGTTGATGATGGAGTTGTAGTATTCATCGGTGCGGAATGAATAGCCATAGACGGGATGAGACGCCCGTTGGATGATAGCATCGGTGATAAACCCCGGGGTTTTGAAATCCATATCGGCCACCCACATCGGGAGAACATCGGGGTTGCCAAATACTTTATCGCGCAGATCCCATTTCACACATGCAGTGCCTTCGCGGTCAATGATTTCATCAAAAGAATAATCCATTTCTAGTTGTTAAGTAGTTAATAAGATGTAATGGTGATTCAGTATGCAAAGATCACAAAAAAAATACGATCTTTGAAGTGAAAATTGATATACTATGCCAAGTAAACCATATTCACTCTTATCCCGCTTGTTTTATTTCAGCGATTCTGATTTCACCAAGCTGATGCGAAGACGGATTTATAATGTTTTACTCATCGCCAGTGATTATGATTCATTTATGCTTCAGATGGATGGTCGCATTGATGAACTCATCTTTAATGAATATGTCTCTCTGAATCTGCGATTTCCGCCGATGTTTATCCATGTCTCTACAGAAGAGGATGCCTTCAGGGTATTGGATGAAGGGGGTGTTGACCTGATCATCACCATGTTCAATCCCGGTGAATACAATGTCTTTGAACAGGCCAAAAGGATCAAGGCAAAGTTTCTTGCCGTCCCGATCGTTGTGCTAACACCACTTTCCAGAGAAGTAAGTCAGCATGTCTATCAAGGAGACCTGAGCGCTATTGATTATGTGTTCAGTTGGTTGGGAAACAGCGACATCCTGTTGGCAATCATTAAACTGATTGAAGACAAGATGAATGTTGAAAACGATGTAATGGAGGTTGGGGTGCAGGTCATACTACTCGTCGAAGACTCTATTCGTTTCTATTCCAGTTATCTGCCCAATATTTATAAAATCATCTTTAAACAATCGAAGGCTTTTCAGGGAGAAGGACTCAATGAACATCAACAGATGTTACGGATGAGAGGCCGACCCAAGATTTTACTTGCTACCAGTTATGAAGAAGCAGTAATGCTTTTTGACAAATACAAAAACAATCTGCTCGGAATCATTTCAGATATTAGCTATAAACGGGGAGGGGTGCAGGATAAATTTGCAGGGATAAGGCTGGTTGAACATGTCAAGTCGGAAGATGAATTCATGCCTATCCTCATGCAGTCCTCGGCGCAGAATCAGGAAGCGATGATGAACGAACTGAAAGTAGGGTTCATCTATAAACACTCTAAGACGCTGTTGATTGAGTTACGCAACTTTATCATGGAGTATTTTGCTTTTGGTGACTTTGTTTTTCTCGATCCCGAGACCAAACGTGAAATCATGCGTGCCGCTGACCTGAAGACGTTACAGGATCGTATGTTTGAAGTTCCTATCGCCTCATTGGAATATCATGTTTACAGAAATCATCTCTCCAAGTGGTTGCGTGCAAGAGCACTCTTCCCTTTGGCCGAGTTGTTAAAAGATGTGCGTCCCGGCGATTTTAAGGATATGGAAGAGCTCAGGAATTTTGTTGTGGAAGCAATCTCCATGTTCAGGATGAATAAATCGCGGGGGGTTATAGCACAGTTCAACAAGGAATCCTATGATGAATATCTTGGTTTTTCGCGTATTGGCAATGGTTCGGTTGGGGGAAAGGCCCGGGGACTGGCTTTTATTGATTCTTTGGTCAAACGAAACAGAATAATGGATCGCTGGCCCAATGTGATGGTTACCATCCCCAGGACAGTTGTTATCTCAACCGATGTGTTTGATCAGTTTATGGAGGAGAATGATCTGTACAAACTAGCGCTATCCGATGCAAGTGATGAGGAGATATTTCGTCATTTTATTCAGGCAAGACTGCCTGTTGATCTGATGGAAGATCTTCATGCATTTATTCGTGTGGTGAAGACTCCCTTGGCCGTGCGTTCGTCGAGTTTACTTGAGGACTCACACTATCAGCCTTTTGCCGGTATTTATGCCACATTCATGGTCCCTTATGTTGAAAAGGAACGGACAATGATAGAGATGCTGGGGAACACGATCAAGAGTGTGTATGCTTCGGTATTTTACAAAGCCAGCAAGAGTTATATGGCGGCTACAATGAATGTTATTGATGAAGAAAAGATGGCGGTCGTGCTACAGGAGTTGTGTGGCACACAATTTGGTGATCGTTTTTACCCCACCTTTTCGGGTACAGCCCGTTCAATCAACTTCTATCCAATAGAACCCGAGCGTCCGGAACAGGGGATTGCCGTTATCGCGATGGGATTGGGGAAATATATTGTTGAAGGAGGCCGCGGTCTGCGTTTCTCTCCGAGCTATCCTAAAAAGGTACTCCAACTTAGTTCACCAGATATGGCTTTGCGTGAAACCCAGAAAAACTTTTTCGCACTCAATCTTTCACCGGATGCCTATCAGCCCAGCACGGACGATAGTATCAACCTGATGGAACTTTCTATCGATGATGCTGAAAAGGATGGTTCATTGATACATATCTCCTCTACTTACGATTTTGAGAACAACGTGATCCGCGACGGGTATGGGCTGAGGGGGAGAAAGGTAATTACATTCTCTAATATACTGAATCATAATACATTTCCTTTGGCTGATATTCTCAAAGTGTGTCTGGATACCGGACAGCGTGAGATGAAAAAGCCCATAGAAATTGAGTTTGCTGTAAACCTGAATATGCCCAAAGGGGAACCCATGCTGTTTAATCTGCTTCAGATCAGGCCGATTATGGATAACAGGGAGGATGCTTTTATCAAGATCGAAAATAATCCGGGGGAGAAGGCAATTATTTATTCGAATGCTGCCTTGGGAAATGGAAACATTAAGGATTTGTGTGACTTCGTCTATGTGAAACCCGAAAGTTTTCATTCGGCGAATAATCCCGCCACTGCTGTCCTTATCGGTCGTTTGAATGAAAGAATGTTACAAGAGAAAAGAAACTATATCCTGGTAGGGCCGGGCCGCTGGGGCTCTTCGGATCCCTGGTTAGGTATTCCTGTAAAATGGACACAGATCTCTGCTGCGCGTATTATTGTTGAATCGGGACTGGAAAACTATCGGATTGAGCCTAGTCAGGGTACCCATTTCTTTCAAAATCTGACTTCATTCAGGGTTGGCTATTTTACCATTAATCCATTTATCCACGATGGAATTTATGATCTGGAATATCTGAATTCAATGCCTGCTGTTTACGAGGACGAAACTTTAAGGCATGTGCGTTTTGAAAAGCCGCTGGTTGTGAAGATTGATGGAAAAAATAATTGTGGGGTGGTATATAAAATGGGAATGGAGTAATTTTTTGTTTAAATTTGCACTCTCTTATCTTTCTGTAAAGAAAAATTGAAGAGTAAAAAGCTTTTTGATATTAAAGCTGTTGTTGGTTAAAATAACATTTTTTAATATTGGTAAAGTCTTCCGGTAGTATGTATGTGTCGTGGCATCTAAGGAAAAATGTGGTTGGTGTAAGGGTTGACAAATTTATCACATATTTTCCTGTCGGATTGCGAAGATGTTGGTTGGGTTCACGGCCGTCTACTACCGGATTTTTTTATGGCGTTATATCAATCGGTTTCGAAGCTTAAACCGATACTTTTCCCAATAATTCTTTAAATATCGTCCACATCCTTTCATTGGGAGGTTGTGCCTCAATGATCATTGGTGTCTGCTTTACAGGATGCAAAAACTCTACTCTTCTCGCGTGAAGATGAATTGATCCATCAGGGTTTGATCGTTGGGAGCCATATTTAAGGTCACCTTTTATGATAAGACCGATTCCAGCCAGCTGCACCCGGATTTGATGGTGCCGGCCGGTCATGAGATTAACCTCGAGTAAAGAATAGTCTTTCCCTTTTGCCAATAATTTATATTCCAGCTCAGCCCGAAGCGACCCTTTGTGTGTCTCGGGAACGATATACGATTTATTCTGAGTTTCGTTTTTCCAAAGATAGTCTATCAGATGACCTTGTGGTTCTGGGGGTACTCCTTTAACGATGGCCCAATATGTTTTCTTTACCTCCCGTGAACTGATCAGGGAGTTCATCCGGGCCAGCGCCTTGCTGGTACGGGCAAAAATCACCAACCCACTGACGGGTCTGTCAAGACGATGTACAACACCCAGGAAAGCTTCGCCGGGTTTGTTATATTTCGTTTTGACATACTCTTTTAATAATTCGCTGAGCGGTTTGTCCCCGGTTTTATCACCCTGAACTATTTCACCAGGCGACTTGTTGACAATAATAAGATGATTGTCTTCGTAAATGACTTTCATTAATATTGTTCTCTTTCATTTGGAAAATCCAGTGACTTGACATCACTGATATATGCTTTGACAGAACCCATGATCTCTTCGCTCAGATTGTGGTAACGTCGAAGAAAACGTGGTGAGAATTCAGTGGTAATACCTAACATATCGTGCAAAACCAATACCTGACCATCACAACCACTACCGGCACCAATACCAATAATCGGAATGCGCAGTTCTGAGGCCACCTGTTCGGCAAGTTTAGCAGGTATCTTCTCGAGTACGATACTGAAACAGCCTGCGTTTTGTAATAACAAGGCATCTTCCAATAGTTTATCAGCTTCACGGGGATCGGTAGCACGAACGACATAAGTGCCGAATTTATTGATGGATTGTGGGGTGAGGCCCAGATGCCCCATGACCGGGATTCCGGCGGAGAGGATCCGGTCGCACGATTCCAGTATTTCTCTTCCACCTTCCATCTTCACTGATTCGGCTCCGGCTTCTTTCATGATACGTATGGATGACTCAAGGGCAATCCGGGAATTACCCTGGTATGTTCCAAAAGGTAGATCTACAACGACCAACGCACGCTGAACTCCTCTGACCACCCCGGAAGCATGATAAATCATTTCGTTCAGGGTAATGGGGAGTGTGGAGGTATAACCGGCCATGACATTGGAAGCGGAATCACCAACAAGGATGACATCAATTCCTGCTCGGTCGAGGAGCCGGGCCATAGAAAAATCATATGCGGTCAGCATAGCGATCTTTTCACCTTTAACTTTCATGTCCTGTAACTTGTGAACAGTTACTTTTGGGATTCTCTGGGGACTGATGGTACTCATAACAATTTGTAAATAAACAACACGAAGTAATACTGCTTTCCGGAAGTCCCGGTTCAATTATAGTGCAAAGCTATAACAATTTTTTAGTGTTTGCGTTTTTCATCTGCATCCTTAATGTCATGTTATTAAAATGAATAGCCTCTTCTCCCTGAATTTATGTCGTTTTGTCACTTTACTATAAGGTCAACGCTTAATACCAAAGAGTAAATTTAGTGACAACTAAATATAGTTAAGTTGTTCCAATACAGATAAATAGTATTGTATTATTATGTGGTGTCCTTTGATTTTCAATCTGACATACCCGGTAGGAAAATGACATTTTGTGGGTCTGGCACAATCATTGAAGGAAGGATGTAGAAAATATCCTGATTAATAACTAAAGATTAAAATAATTATAACAATGGGAAAAATCATTGGAATTGACTTGGGGACCACAAACTCGTGCGTGGCAGTAATGGAAGGGAACGAGCCTATCGTAATTCCTAATAGCGAAGGACGTAGAACAACGCCTTCAATCGTAGCATTTACTGAAAACGGAGAACGTAAAGTTGGCGATCCAGCCAAGCGCCAGGCCATTACAAATCCCCACAAGACTATTTCGTCGATAAAGCGTTTTATGGGCGAAACCTATGATAGGGTTGGCAAAGAAATTAAACGCGTACCATTTGTTGTCGAAAGAGGCGAAAACAACACTCCACGCGTAAAGATTGATGATCGTTTATATAGTCCACAAGAAATTTCAGCCATTATTCTTCAGAAAATGAAGAAGACAGCTGAAGATTATTTGGGACAGCCTGTCACCGAAGCGGTTATTACCGTTCCTGCTTATTTTAGTGATTCACAGCGTCAGGCTACTAAAGAAGCCGGGGAAATTGCCGGACTGATTGTACGCCGTGTAATCAATGAACCAACTGCTGCTGCACTTGCATACGGTCTTGATAAGATGCACAAGGACATTAAAATAGCTGTTTATGACCTTGGTGGTGGTACATTTGATATTTCTATCCTTGAACTGGGAGAAGGTGTATTTGAAGTAAAATCTACCAATGGTGATACACATCTTGGTGGTGATGACTTTGACCAGATGGTAATTGATTGGCTTGCTGATGAATTTAAAGCTGATGAAGGATTAGATCTGAGAAAAGATCCTATGGCTTTGCAACGGTTAAAAGAAGCAGCTGAAAAGGCTAAAATTGAGTTATCAAGCTCAACTTCTACCGAGATCAACTTGCCATATATCATGCCTGTAAACGGTATTCCAAAGCATTTGGTGAAGAACCTGACTCGTGCTAAATTTGAGCAACTGTGTGATTCACTGATAAAAGCAACAATTGAACCTTGTCGCAAGGCTTTGGCTGATGCTAATATGACTATCTCTGATATTGATGAAGTAATTCTGGTAGGTGGTTCAACACGTATGCCGGCTATTCAGAAATTGGTTGAAGATTTCTTTGGAAAGGTACCATCAAAGGGTGTAAATCCTGATGAAGTTGTTGCCGTTGGTGCTGCTATTCAAGGTGGAGTTTTAACCGGAGAAGTAAAAGATGTTTTGTTACTCGATGTGACACCTTTGTCGCTGGGTATCGAAACACTGGGTGGTGTAATGACTAAGCTGATTGAATCGAATACAACAATACCTACCCGTAAGTCTGAAACATTCTCTACTGCATCTGACAATCAGACTTCTGTTGAGATTCACATCCTGCAAGGAGAACGTCCAATGGCCAAAGATAACAAGAGTATCGGTCGTTTCCATTTGGATGGTATCCCACCTGCACAACGTGGTATTCCACAGGTTGAAGTAACTTTCGATATAGATGCCAACGGTATTCTGCATGTGTCAGCTAAGGATAAAGCAACTTCTAAAATGCAAGAGATCCGTATTGAAGCTTCTTCAGGGTTGAACGAAGCTGAAATAAAACGGATGAAAGATGAAGCCGCTGCTAATGCCGAATCAGACCGCAAAGCCAAGGAAGAGATCGAAAAGCTGAACACTGCTGATAGTATGATCTTTACTACCGAAAAGCAATTGACAGAATATGGTGAGAAAATTCCGGCTGAAAAGAAGACGGTAATTACTAATGCGCTGAATCAACTGAAAGAAGCACATGCCAAAAAAGATCTTCCTGCTATTGAAACAGCAATCACTGCATTAAATGCTGCATGGCAGGCTGCTAGTCAAGAAATGTATGCTGCTACAGAGCAACAACAACAGCAACCAGGTCAGCAAAACCCTAATCCAGGTCCCGAAAATAAAGGCGGTGCCGCTGATCCGGAAGTAACTGATGTTGATTTCGAAGAAGTTAAATAATTAAGCATCATCATATATGAAAAGCCCCGACACTATTGGGGCTTTTTTTTATTCGATTTTAACAATGTTGTTTGAAACCATATATAACTGTTGACTTTCAATATCGAATGTAGTAAATTTACATTTAGGAGTTAAATACATTTTCTCTTACCTATAAATGTGATTTGCTGGGTATTATAATTAATTTTTGCCTATGAAGTTTTTCTTTACTCTATTGTGTGTACTTTGTACTTCTGTCACACTGGTCTTAGGTCAGGGTGCCGAAGGATTTAATAAATTCCGTGATATGTCTGTAGATTACAGTAATGGGAATTTTATAGGCGAAAATGGAATTAATTGGGATTTTATTCAGGCTAAGCACTATGTTAATGTTCAGGAGGGTGTGAATGAGAAATCAAATCTCCAATTGAAACACGATACTACTGCCGAAATTATTTCTTCTGTATTATCTGGGGGCATTGGTTTACTGAAAATAGACTATTCGACTGTACCAAATACCCCTGTAAAATTAGATATATTTGTTAATCGGGCTAAAGTAACCACTTTGAACTCACTTGCTTCAGATAAATCTGTCACTGTTTCATCAGATAATATTATTGTAAATCTCGATAAACCATTTTATATCAGGATAAAACAGTCAGATGAAACATCAGGAGAGGTAATTATAAATAAAGTGACCTGGACAAAATACGATTCAAAAGAGTATGGAGTTCTTACCGAAAGTAATAATCAGCCAAAAACGATAGAGCCTTTACAGAATATAAATCCGCTTAAGGGATATAATTTATCATATATTATCTTTCCAAATCCTGCAAAAGATTTTATTTTAGTTGAGATGGTCGAAACTCAAACTGTTATTTTGAGATTATATACCCTTGCAGGTCAAATGGTGCTTCAGGAGATTGTGAAAGGTTCAGGTAAAAAAATCAATATTAGTAATCTTAAACAAGGGCTATATATTTACAAGATTGCTGACGAAAAAGGCAAACAGTTTACAGGGAAGTTGATCATTCGTTAATGAATAGATCTTAAAAAAAATCATTTCACGGGCTTTCTCAAAATAAATTATCTTTACACATCATCTCTTTTTTGTGAATAAGGATTGTTTTTAAAACTGTATAAACAACTTTTATATAGGAAAAATGTTCTTCCATAAATGATGGAATACATGGGAAACTGTGCTTCCTGAATCGTTAAAAATAATAATTGCATCATATGATTTATTTGGACAAATATTTTCCGGAGGGAATGGTTTTGCACTTAAATTTGTATAAAAGTTTTAAAAAATGAAACAGCTTCTTGTAATAATCTTAATGTTAATCTTTCTGCCTGTCGAAAGCCTTTTTGCTCAGTACGACAAGCCGTTAAGAATTGAAATGGAAGTGAAGACAGGCGAAGAGCCTTTTAGATTAGTGCCTTGTGGTGAAAACGGACTAATTCTTTTTGCACAGACCAACAAGAATGAAAACAAGGACAATGTCCTGTGGGCTTTTAATTTTTATGATAAGAACCTAAAAAGCAATGGTCAGGTTTTGTATCCTGTTCCGCGTTCGTATGATTATATGGATTATGAAATCGAGAACAATTCTCTTTTCATGATTTTTAATAGCAGTAGTACCAGTAAAAGTGATGAATGTATGTTGCTTTATATCGATCCGGTCAAATTCGTTGTTGCTTCCATTCCCTTTAAAGTACCTGCGAAAACAAATATCAGCGCATTTAAGATCACAGGAAATACCGCTTTTGTCTCTCTCATCTCTAAAAATAATAAGTTTTATGTCGTCAGAGTAAATATGAATGACGGAACAAACAGTGTTATTGTCGAAGAAAAGGCAGATAACCCTACTTTGTTGAGCCTGTTACTTGAACCATCACGTAATATGTTTACTCTGCTGGTTCAAAAGGAAGAAAAACGAAATAATTTCTCTTTCAGTACTTATTCTTATGATCTCAACGGATCTCGCATGGGACAACAGAATTATACTGGATTTGTTAAGAATAATTATTTGGTTTCTGCTGAGTTGTTCAGAAACAGAAAAGGTGAATTACTTGCCATTGGTTCTTATAATGATGAACCGGAACACCGGTTTGGAGATTATTTTTCTAATGGGACAGAGACCTCAGGTTTCTTTTCGGGTTTACTTACCTCAGAAGATGCGAAAGTTAGCTACACCAGTTTTTCCCAGATCACAGATTATCATGGTTACTTTAGTGACCGCAATTCAATTGTGAACCGTAGCGGAAAATCTAAGAAGCTGAATGAAATAAATTACACCTCTGTTACACAAAGCGTTCACGTGATTGATAATTCTTACTATTTTATTCTTGAGACCTATGTTCCGGAGTATCATCGTAACTATCGTCAGGTGTATAACTTTTATTCTAGTATTCCTTCAGCATATTCAGATTATCCCATTTTAGATGGTTATCGGTTTATCAGTGCTATGACAGTCTCGTTTGGTGAAAATGGTACTGTCAAATGGAGTAGTGCAATGGAGATCCGTGATGTCTTTTCTAAATATATTTATCCAAGGATGAATCTGGTTGTGGATGGAGATAATTCTGTCCTTTCCTATTCGACCAAAGGGAAAATATATTCCAAAGTAGTGAATGGTCCTGATGCCAAAACAGGGTATGACCAGATGTCTATCCTTCCTGGAGCTGCCAGAGATGAAATTATGGATGATTATAACAACGGACTCTTTTTTTGGTATGGTAATTATTTTATTGCTTATGGTTACCAGCTGTTACGTAACAATTTCAGTTCACAGAATAAACGTACGGTCTTTTATATCAATAAACTGGCCTTCAGATAAGCCGGTAAAGAGATCTTAACAAAGATCTTTGCTATATTCATTTCATGTTTATGGCATCTTGAATTTGTTGGATGTTTATCTATAATCATTTCTAGTCTTCGGAATTGTTCTTTAATCCCGAAAGGATGACATTATTATAGTAAGTATCTCATTATAAATGCTTTAATTCTGAGGGGTGACATGATTTGTCTTAAATGATGTAGGTAATATTTTATTATATATCTGTCTTAATCCTTATCGTTCAAGACAAAAAAAACACCCTGTGCCTTATGACACAGGGTGTTTTTAATATTGTTTAATTTGTTTTATTATTTCACGATAGCCTGGAATTCAGGAACGTTAAAGTAGCGAATGAATTCACGATCTCCGGCTGCCTTAGCTTTCAGGTCACCATTCATTTTAACAGCCTTAGTCAAATTGTCCCAAAGCATCGTCTTGTCATTGGTACGAGCTGCAGCAATGGCTAATACATAATAGGTCATTGCATTGGCAGGAGCACATTTCAGAGTAACTATTGCAGCCTGTGAATTACCTGCAAGTAACTGAGCAAGCCCTAAGTTATGATTGCATTTCTTAGCGTTAAGTGCGCTTACTGCATTGTCATAATTTCCCTTGGTGATCTGAGGAATACCGGCATTGTAAGTTTCATTGGCGCCAAGACCCTTAGCTTTAGCGAAATCAGCAAGTGAAGCATTCATATTGCCTCTTTGTGCTTCTACAGCACCAAGGTTATTCAGTACGATCACATTGTTAGGAGCTAACGAATTGGCAGTATTGAAATCGGAAGCTGCCTGATTCAATTTACCATTTGCTAATTCAATTACACCTGCATTATTAAAGGCTCTCCAGTCATCTTTATTTTGATTCATGGTAGCTTTGTAGATAGCAAGCTGAACGTTACTGTCCTTAGTTAATGTTGCGCTGTATAATAATTCTTCTACGGTTAGTGTTTCAGGATTATTAGTAGCTGCTGCAAGGAACTGCTCATCAGTTTTAATAGGCTCATAGCTGTTTACCTTGATGGCTGCACGACGTAATGGAGGCAAAATATCATTGGCTAAATATTTGTAAACGCGGGCCATGTTACGAATTTCATGATTACGTTTATCAAAGTCGGTTTGAGTATTTACAACATTAATGATAGCAGCTTTTTCTTTCATATCAGAAGCCTGAACAGCTTGCATAAAACCATCCCAATCTTCACCATGAGAAGCAGTGTTGATCATTACACCACCTAAGTTCTTCTGGAATTCAGTAGCACTCTTGTCAGCAGCCCATTTCTTGAATAAATCAATAAGATATTGTTTACCGGTAACTGCACGTTTTGCAGATAAACCTTGGTTGAATGTTTCTTCACCATCGGGTGAAGCATAACCATCTACATCGATATTCTTAATCTGCCATCCTTTGTTGATGAAATCATTCAGTTCAGCAAGAGAAGCTGTGTTCTTCTTGTTGAGTGGGAGTTTCATGTCAAGGTTAGCTTTGCTGATCTGGAAATAAAGGATAGCATCCTTAGATGCAAATTTTTCTTTGACCAGTTTGTCAGCAGCAGTCAAAAGGTCTTCATCATGGATGACCAATAGAGGAGTAGTGATGACACCATCAGCAATTTTTTCAGCTGGTAGATCAACAAACTTATCAGTGGTACGAATCTGGTCTGCTGTTATTTTAGCATCAATAGTTCCGGTTGCAGGTTTGAAGATAATCGTATTAGCCATCAGATCTGAAGCCGACATGCCTTTCATATAAGGAATTGTCTGATGAACGGTAAATGTTCCTCCTGTTTTATAAGGAATAGCAACACCAGGACCATTCACTTCTTCACCCTTCAGAATGATAGGATTGAGTTTATATGTTCCACCGGTATAAGCTATTTCGGGATTAACCAGAATAGATGCTTTTTTCTCTAAATAATTGGGTGGTACAGTACCTTTAATAGTGATTTCAACAGAGTCATCCTTCATCACAAGTGGATTAGGCGTAACTTCATATTTGATTTCACCATAGTTAGTTGCCATCTTCTTCAGATTTGTCGGAGATACGAAATTGTAATTAACGCCTAGTGTTAAGAAATCTATCCAATCTCTTTTAGTGCCCCATTGCCAACCGTCTAACTTGTCACCATCATCTTTATTGAAAGCATAATAATTTGTTGCTTCCAGGTTGATGCCCCAGTTTGGATCTATTTGGTATTTCGTGCCAAGTCCATAAGGAAGAGTAGTTGCTGTAGTCCATTTTGAAGAACCCTTACCTGTTTTGTAAACTGTTTGGGTTGTTGATGCTCCAGTTTGGACGTTTGTAACAGTCCGGTCAACATAGAAATTGTCAAAACCAAGACCGGTAAATCCATAGAAATTAAGTTTTCTATCAGCATTATACTTGATAAGGTTAGAAATATCCAGAGTTGGTTCCAGATAATAACCAAAATCATGAGTTACTGATTTGTACATGTTCGCAGAAGTAGTCAGTCGGCTTTTTATAGTACCTCCATTCATGATACCTCTAAGTCCAAATAATGGATTAAACTGGTAACCGCCGAAGATGCCACCAATAAATCCTGTTTGCTTACCAATCTTGGCAAAGTCTAATGGCGTAGTCTTTAGGTCGCCAACTAATAGACTTCTTCCCATATTTAAATTAAGATACCAATAAGGATCAAATCCTTTATAGGGATCTGTATTGGTTTGAGCAAATGAAGCCAACCCTGTAAACAAGGTAACGACAACCAGAAGGATAATTTTTTTCATACGTGATATTTTAAACGGTTTTACATTGTAAAATTATAAAAAATAATTTCTCCAATAATTATTTTATATTAAATATTATTCAGTAATACGTAGATGTATTTCAGTCAGTAAATCTACATGAAATAATTGCAAAAAACAAGTAGTTTAACTGATTATTATTATGCCACACGAAAATTTTCAACGATTTAATAATAAATGATATTTGAATTAATAAGTATTTAAAGTTTGTAAAAAATGAACAGTAATATTATTAAAAAACGATAAAAATGATGAATGATTCGTAATGCCCAGTAAATGACTAAGATAACCTTTGTGTGTTGATGGTAAATTCAGTTAAATGCCAGATTACTATCCCTAAAGAAACAGTAATATTTAATGAATGTTTTGTTCCGAACTGTGGAATTTCTACACAATAATCTGCTATTTCCATGATTGAATCATCCACACCATCTACTTCATTGCCAAATATGAGTGCTATTTTTTCTGAAATAGTCGGTTTGAAGTCTTGTAAAAGGATACTATGTACGGCCTGTTCGACCGCAATTATCTTAAATCCCTGCTCTTTGAGCAACTTTACAGATTCAATAGTAGTGTCAAAATACCTCCAGTCGACTGTGTTCTCTGCTCCCAATGCTGTCTTATGGATCTCGCGATGTGGAGGTGTAGCCGTTATCCCACACAGGTAAATACTTTCAATTCTGAATGCATCACCGGTTCTGAAAGCTGACCCAATATTATTCTGACTTCTGATATTGTCAAGGACAATGATTATAGGAGACTTATCGGCATCTTTAAACTCTTCAACAGTCAATCTTCCGAGTTCACAATTCTTTAATTTTCGCATTATATAAATTTCTTATTCGACTGCAAAGATAAAAAGGAAGGAATTATCAGGTACATTCCTTCAAATAAATTAAATTTGTCAATTCTTAATAAAGTTGAGTTGGCTAAAACGAAAGAAATCGCAGAAACACCTTTGATGAAGCAATACAATGCCATCAAAGCAAAATACCCTGACGCGTTATTGCTTTTTCGGGTAGGGGACTTTTATGAAACCTTTGGCGAAGATGCAATCAAGGCTTCTGCTATTCTGGGTATTGTGTTGACTCGCCGGGCAAATGGTCAGGCATCATATATCGAATTAGCAGGATTTCCACATCATTCTATCGATACCTATCTGCCAAAACTGGTCAAATCAGGTTACCGTGTAGCCATATGCGACCAGCTTGAAGACCCTAAACTGACCAAAACTATCGTAAAACGTGGTGTCACCGAATTGGTCACACCCGGCGTTTCATACAATGACAAGGTGCTGGAAAACAAGGAAAACAACTTTCTGGCCAGCGTTCATTTTGATACCAAGATCTCGGGCATCTCCTTTCTGGATATCTCAACAGGAGAATTTTATATTGCCCAGGGGACCAACGACTACATTGACAAACTGTTGCAGACCTATCGTCCCAGCGAAGTCGTGGTACAGCGTTCCAAACGCAGAGAGTTTACAGAGCTCTTCGGCGAGAAGTTTTACATGAGCACTTTCGACGATTGGGTCTTCACTTATGATTTTGCTTTCGATTTGCTCACCCGCCAGTTCTCCACCACATCCCTTAAAGGTTTTGGCATCGAAGAATTGAATCAGGGGATCATTGCCGGTGGGGCTGCTTTGCATTATCTGGCTGAAACACAGCACGACCGCGTTAAGCATATCTGTAAAGTAGCCAGGATAGAAGAAGAACATTTCGTGTGGCTCGATAAGTTTACCATCCGCAACCTGGAACTCATAAATTCTCCCAATGAAAAGGCTGCCACTCTCATAGAGGTTCTAGATGTCACCATCTCTCCTATGGGAGCCCGACTGATGAAGCGTTGGGTACTGCTTCCTTTGAAAGATCGAAAGAAAGTGGAGGAGCGACTGGATGTGGTGAACTACCTATTCGACAATCACGAAGTGATCGAAAAACTGGGACAACAGATCAGGTTGATTGGTGACATGGAGCGACTCATTACCAAGGCTTCGACAGGCAGGGTCAACCCGAGGGAGGTATTGCAACTAAGCCGTGCCCTTCGTGCCATAGAGCCTATAAGGACGATCTGTCTTGCCAGTGGCAATACAGCACTTAAACTCTTGGCCGGACAACTGAATCCCTGTCCGATCATGAGCGAACTGATCGAAAAATATATTCACGAAGACCCGCCTGTGCAAGTCATTAAGGGTCATGTCATTGCAAGTGGAATTTCCGAAGAGTTGGATGAATTGCGCAATATGGCCTATTCCGGAAAAGATTATCTGCAACAAATGTTGCAACGAGAGATAGACCGAACAGGCATCACCTCACTAAAAATTGGTTACAACAATGTATTTGGCTATTTCCTCGAAGTAACCAATTCACATAAAGATAAGGTTCCGATGGAATGGAATCGTAAGCAAACGCTGGTCAATGCAGAGCGTTACATCACCGAAGAATTAAAACGATATGAAGAAACTATCATGGGTGCCGAGGAAAAGATCCTGGCATTGGAGACACAGTTGTACAATGAACTGGTTTCTAAAATATCCGGTTATATTGAACCCATCCAGCTCAATTCATCTTTGATTGCACGGTTGGATTGTCTGCTCTCTTTTGCAACCATTTCCCTTCGCAATCATTATGTCAGGCCTGTTATCAATGACTCTTACCTATTAAATATCAAGAATGGCCGTCATCCTGTCATCGAACAACACATGCCTCCCGGCGAAAAATATATTGGCAACGACCTCTCGTTAGATGATAAAGATCAACAGATTATCATGATCACTGGTCCCAATATGTCTGGAAAGTCTGCCCTCCTGAGACAGACGGCCCTGATTGTACTGATGGCACAGATGGGCTGTTATGTGCCAGCCGATGAAGCAGTGTTTGGTATTATCGACAAAGTATTTACCCGTGTAGGGGCTTCTGATAATATCTCCTCCGGGGAGTCCACTTTCATGGTCGAGATGAACGAGACAGCAAGTATCCTGAATAACATTTCAACCCGGAGCCTAATCCTACTCGACGAGATTGGTCGCGGTACCAGCACCTATGATGGCATCTCCATTGCATGGGCCATCGCTGAGTTCCTGCACAACCACCCTCTTTTCAAAGCCAAGGTTCTGTTTGCAACGCACTATCACGAGCTCAACGAGATGGCCTCTTCCATGAAACGGATCAAGAACTATCATGTATCTGTAAAAGAAGTAGGTAATAAAGTGATATTTCTTCGTAAGCTTCTCCCAGGTGGCAGTGAACATAGCTTTGGAATCCATGTTGCCCGCATGGCTGGGATGCCACAAAGCGTGCTCGAAAGAGCCAATCAGGTGTTGGAAAAACTTGAACAAAGCCATAGCAGCGATGAGATTTCAGGAAAATCAAAGAGCGGTGGAAAGAAAACTATTCACGAAAGCGACGGATATCAACTCAGCTTTATTCAACTCAACGATCCATTACTTGAGCAAATTAGAGATGAGATTATCAGTATTGATATCGATACCCTGACACCCGTAGAGGCCCTGATGAAGCTCAACGGGATAAAAAAATTATTAAAGAAGTGATTTTTTTTTCACTCAACCCCTTGCAAAAATAAAAAAGTTCTTATCTTTGCACCGTTGACATACAACAATCGCAGTATTGCGAAAGTAGCTCAGTTGGTAGAGCATGACCTTGCCAAGGTCAGGGTCGCGAGTTCGAGTCTCGTCTTTCGCTCAGATGAAT
>Ga0224523_1000659_pt1 | contig 16740 bp, 15 predicted proteins | sample CFST50metaG_FD_182732 | JGI IMG/M metagenome (GOLD analysis project Ga0224523, IMG submission 182732) | Peat soil microbial communities from Stordalen Mire, Sweden - C.F.S.T50 | ecosystem: Environmental > Terrestrial > Soil > Wetlands > Peat | place: Sweden: Norrbotten County, Stordalen Mire...
CCGATGTATTCGGTACGGCAAGTTTTTATACATTTCTGGACACTGTTCCGAGAGGACGGAACGTGATCAGGGTATGCAAGACCATCAGCTGCCATATGAGAAATAAGGATGAGATCATCCACGCCATTGAAAATGCATTGAAAATAAAAGTGGGAGAAACCACACACGACAAGCAGTATACGTTACTGACAGCCAATTGCCTGGGCTGGTGTCACAAAGGACCGGTAATGCTCATCAACGATGAAGTCTTTCCTGAGCTCACACCCGAGTCGGCCTTGAAAATTGTGAATGAGCATACCCATTCGAAGTAATCGTGTAACTTTTTAAATGTTATTACAATGGAAAACAAAAAATTAAAGAAAGTAGATATCATCTTTGAGAATGAACCAGGAATGCCTTATGCTGTTCTCGAAAAAACGATCAAACGTAATCCCGACGATATTATCCTTGATCTGATTGACTCCGGACTGAAAGGTCGAGGAGGTGCCGGATTTCCAACCGGATTGAAATGGAAATTCACCAAGAATGAAGACAATCCGGTAAAGTATGTGATCTGTAACGCCGACGAAGGCGAGCCGGGAACATTCAAAGACCGGGAGATCATAGAACGTGTTCCGGATAAAATATTGACAGGAATTGCCATCTGTGGATATGTCATTGGCGCCAAAGAGGGTTATATTTATCTGAGAGGTGAATATAATTTCCTGGTCAAAAACCTGACTTTACGTCTTGACGAATTTAATGAGTTTCTAAAAAAGCTTCACTTCGATTTCAAAATTTATCTGCGTTCCGGTTCCGGTGCTTATGTTTGCGGGGAAGAGAGTGCATTGTTTGAATCGATGGAAGGTCATCGTGGAGAGCCACGCAATAAACCCCCCTACCCTACCGTTGCGGGCTACAACGGTAAACCGACAGTTATCAATAACGTAGAGACTTTGGTTTATACAACCATGATTTGCCATATGGGTCCCGAGAAATTCAAAAAACTAGGTACCACTGACTCCCGCGGATCCAAAGTATTTTCCGTTTCCGGAGATACTCCTATCCCGGGTATTTATGAACTCGAATTGGGAATGCCTCTGCACTCTTTTGTTGAGGAGTTTGGCGATGGCGATACCAAGGCTGTTCAGATCGGAGGTGCATCGGGATTTTGTGTCACCCGCAAAAAATTTAATGACACCATCATTGGATTTGAAGGTATACCTACAGGCGGATCGATGATGATCTTTAACAGTAGCCGATCGATGTACAATGTATTACACGATTATCTTGAGTTCTTTTGTGAAGAATCCTGCGGGCAGTGTACACCATGCCGCATAGGTTGCCAGCAATTATTGAAAGGGATTGAAGCAGTGAAACGGGGTGAACGCCCTCCTTCATACCTGGAAGACTTGAAAAAAATGACTGCTACCATGAAGATATCTGCTAAATGCGGTCTGGGGCAGTCGGTAGGCAATCCTTTTAATTCTATCGTTGATAATTTCAGGGAAGAAATCATTTACTAATCACAAAACTGAAGAAGATGAGCAAATACATGGTAAATCTCAAAATAAACAATATGCCCGTTTCTGTTGAAGAGGGCACAACAATACTAGAAGCTGCCCGACAACTGAACTTTAAAATACCTACACTGTGCAACCATCCTGACCTTACCGTTGCGGGAATCTGCAGGGTATGTGTTGTTGAAGTCAAGGGGGCACGTCTTCTGGCTGCCTCTTGCGCTACCCCTGTTTCCGAAGGGATGGAGGTATTTACCAACAGCGAAAAGGTACGTACTTCCCGAAAACATATCGTTGAGTTATTGCTTTCAGAACACAATGCTGACTGCACCAAGTGCATGAAAAATGGCAACTGTGAACTGCAAAACCTGGCTTTTGAATACAGGGTGGGTGATCATACTTTCATGAACATGTTGAAACCGAAGGATCTGATTACTGATATTTCATCACCATCCATTGTAAAAGACAATTCAAAATGTATTCACTGTCAACGGTGTGTTCGCACTTGCGCTGAATTGCAGGGCGTTAACGCATTGGGTGTTGCTTTTAAAGGAGATCATCAGACCATATCCACATTTTTGAATAAACCACTGAATGAAGTGGTATGTACAAACTGTGGACAGTGCATCAACAGATGCCCTACCGGTGCCTTGACAGAACGCAATAATATAGAAGATGTCTGGAAAGCTTTGTACGATCCAAATAAGTTTGTCGTGGTTGAGACAGCACCGGCTGTCCGTATTGCATTGGGTGAGGAACTGGGTTTGACACCAGGTCACCGCGTAACCGGAAAGATGGTTGCTTCTCTAAGGAAAATTGGATTTAACAAGGTATTGGACACCGATTTCTCTGCAGACCTTACCATTATTGAAGAGGGTTATGAGCTTCTTGGACGTCTCCACAAAGTTTTAGTCGAAAAAGATGAAACTGTAAAACTGCCTATGATGACCTCCTGTTCACCGGGATGGATAAAATTCATTGAGCATGTTTTCCCTGATCTGAACGACAACCTCTCTACCTGTAAATCGCCACAACAGATGTTTGGCGCGTTGGCCAAGACCTATTATGCTGACAAAGTCAACGTGAAGGCTCAGGATATGATTGTTGTTTCCATCATGCCTTGTACCGCCAAGAAATACGAGTGTGATCGTCCTGAAATGAGAAGCAGTGGATTTAAAGATGTCGATTTTGTATTGACAACACGTGAACTCGCTTTAATGATTCGTCAGGCAGGTATTGATTTTGCCAGCCTGGAAGAGGAAAAATATGACAGCATCCTTGGTGAGTCAACGGGAGCGGCTGTTATCTTTGGCGCCACAGGTGGTGTTATGGAGGCTGCCTTGAGAACAGCTTATGAATTAGTTACCGGAAGAGAAGTTCCCTTTACAAATCTTGATATTAAACCCGTACGTGGGATGGAGGGCGTGAAAGAAGCTTCCATCAAGATTAAGAACGTGAAGCCCGAATTTGCACATCTCGAAGGGGTGGAACTGAATGTGGCTGTTGCACATGGACTGGCTAATGCCCGAAAAGTGATGGAAAGTGTTCAGAACGGTACCAGCAACTATCATTTCATTGAGATCATGGCTTGCCCGGGCGGTTGTCTGGGTGGTGGCGGACAACCCATCCCTACTTCACCAGAAATCAGGGCCAAGCGTGCTGAGGCTATCTATGATGAAGATAGGAATATGATACTGCGAAAGAGTCATGAAAATCCGGAGGTTACTGCCATCTATGAAGAATTTCTCGGTACTCCTAACGGACATAAGTCACACGATTTATTGCATACCCATTACAAAGTCCGTAATCGGTACTAAGGTTATCTTTTAAGCCCACTACATAAGCAGCTGCCCTTGAAGAGCAGCTGCTTTTTTATTATTCTCAAGCTATTTAGAATCTTTATAAATTTTGTTATTTTAATAACATTGTTATTCTGTTAACAGTATTGATTTTTATTTTAAAGTACCTTTGTAAAGAAATTTCAACCACTCTCATTTGAAAGGGTGAAAGTGATAAAACAAGAAAGAATGAAGATTGGACAAATTACTGAATTACTGAATGGTAAGGTTGTTTGTGGAGAAGAATTTCTTGACAGGTGTGTAAACAGTGTTTTTGCGTCGGATTTAATGAGCGATGTATTAACTTTGAGGTCTGATGATTTACTGTTAATGACCGGTCTTGGGAATGTACAAACAATCCGCACTGCTGAGATGTCAGACATCAACACGATCATTTTTGTTCGGAATAAAAAAGTCAATGAAGAAATGCTTAAACTGGCTGCTGAAAACGATATGGTGCTGATTGAATGTCCTTATTCGATGTTTAAAGCCAGCGGAATTCTTTATCAGGCCGGGCTTGAGCCGATCTACTAATCACAACAGCCAGCATGCAATTTGAATATATCATTGAAGGTGGAAATTTCTCAAAAGCGGGTACCGCATCCAGTTTGTTCAAGAAGGTTCTGAAACAACTGAATGTTGACCCCAAATTAATAAAACGAACGGTTGTCGCTCTTTATGAGGCTGAAGTGAACATTGTAGCACACGCCTATAACGGAGTAATCAGAATTGATATCGACACAGAACGCATCTATATCAACCTGACGGATGAAGGTCCTGGGATACCCGATATCGAACTTGCGATGCAGAAAGGATACTCTACCGCGACCCCCGAAGTCCGTGAGATGGGTTTCGGCGCCGGGATGGGATTATCAAACATCAAGGCCAATGCTGATAACCTCAGGATTCAAAGCGAAGTAGGTAGAGGGACGACAGTTGAAATCGAATTCTTGCTAAAAGAGGAATAAGAAGAGATGGATAAACAATATTTTCATCATGCGCTAAACATCAGAGAAGAAGTCTGTATAGGCTGTTCTCATTGTATGCGTGTCTGCCCGACGGAAGCAATCCGTGTACGCGATGGAAAATCAAGACTGGAGGCCAACCGGTGTATTGATTGTGGAGAATGTTACAGAGTCTGCCCTGTTGAAGCCATTACTATTGAAGACGACGATTTTAATAAGATATTTGATTATACCTCACGAATTGCATTGGTACCTGCCATCTTTATGGGTCAGTTTCCCGAAGAGATAACAGCTACACAAATCTTTGCCGGGATTAAAGATCTCGGTTTTACGCATGTGTTTGAAGTCGAACAAGGTGTTGAAATCCTCCGTTTCGCTATGACTGAGTACGCAAAAACACATGAACACCTCCGCCCGTTGATTTCCTCATTTTGCCCTGCCGTTATTCGCTTGATACAGGTGAAGTTTCCTTCACTCACCGACAATATCATGCTGCTGCGTCCTCCTCTGGACGTCTCGGCTATGTATTATCGTAAGCTTTTAGTAGAGCAAGGTGCAAATGAGGAAGAAATGGGGATTTTTTATGTTACCCCCTGTGCAGCCAAAATTGCTGCAGTGAAAAGCCCTGTCGGTGAAGAATCCTCCATCATTACCGGCGTTATCAATATGGATGTACTCTACAACAAAGTTTATCGCATCATCAAAAAGGGTGGATCACACAATTTCGATGTACCGGGAATACGACCCTTATCCAGTTACAGTATCACCTGGAGCCTCACTGGTGGTGAATCTGAATTAATGAAAGGCCGTTGTCTTGCCATTGATGAGATCCACAACGTGATTGCATTCCTTGAAAAGGTTGAAAACGAAGAGATTGGCGACATTGACTTTCTGGAATTACGCGCCTGTGATCAAAGCTGTGCAGGTGGAGTTTTGACCAATGGAAATCGTTTTCTGACTACCGATCGCCTTCGTAAAAGAGCCAGAGTGCGAAAGATTAAAGGTGAAGAAATTGCAAAACCCGAAGACAAGGCAATCACTTTTTTTCACGACTACCTGATGGAAAATATCAATCTGACAAGGCTTTTCCCTCGTTCCATGCATAAGTTTGATGACGACATGGGGATGGCAATGAAGAAGATGAACCGTTTTAATGAACTCAAGAAGATATTCCCTCAGGTTGATTGTGGCGTTTGTGGTGCTCCCTCCTGCCAGGCGCTGGCTGAAGACATCGTTAAAGAAAAGGCAAATCTCACTGACTGTATTTTTGTACAAAAGATTTATGAGCAAAGGGGTGCTCTTACTCAGGACGATACAGTCAAAATCATGACCAACATCTGGGGTGATGAAAGAATAAACCCCTATTCAAAAATCGAATAATAAACAATACATTTGAAAGCCAAGATGATGTCATCCTGGCTTTTGGAAAAGAATAATAAAAAATGAAAGTTAAAGAAATCGTTGAATTGTTGGATCTGAAAGTATTTAGTGGTACAGATGGACTGGATCATGATGTTGAAGGTGGCTATACTTCTGATTTATTGAGTGATGTAATGGGTCATTCTGACGCTGGTCAGCTCTGGGTGACCTTACAAACGCACAAAAACGTGATGGCCATCGCTTCGTTGAAAGAACTGTCAGCCATCGTTCTGGTAAAAGGATTCGAACCCGAATCCGACTGCCTGGCACAAAGTAACATCGAAGGCATACCCATACTGGGCACAGAAGATGAATCATTTGAAATAACAGGTAAGATCTATAATTTGCTTCATCCCTAATCATGAATACGTTTAAGGCTGACCTGCATATCCACACGGTATTATCACCTTGTGGGGATTTGGAGATGAGTCCTTCCAATATCATTCGTTTTGCAAAAAGCAAACAGCTCGATCTGATAGGGATCACAGATCACAATACAACCCGACAATGTGCTGTAGTTAGGGAACTTGGAGAACGTGAAGGCATTTTTGTCTTATGCGGCGTGGAAGTGACCACAAAAGAAGAGGCCCATTGTCTGGCGTTCTTTGAAACAACTGAATCATTAGAGTCATTTCAGATTTATCTGGATGTTCATTTACCACAGATAAAAAATAATCCTGATCTCTTTGGCTATCAGGTTGCGGTTGATGCAGAAGATAATATTATTTTCGAAGAAGAGCGATCACTGCTTTCGGCTATCGATCAATCCATCGAAAAGATTGAACAAAAGGTCCATTCTCTGAATGGAATTTTCATCCCTGCACATATCAATAAAAGCAAAAACAGTATCATCAGTCAACTGGGATTTATCCCCGATGACTTAATCATCGATGCATTGGAACTTTCCAAACACATCAGCAAAGAAGAATTCATCACTAAAAACAAATATCTGAAAGACAAAGTGTTTATCAGGAACTCAGATGCTCATTTAACAGAATTGATAGGAGAAACCACTACCTTTTTTGTGATGGAAGCTCTGAACTTTGAAGAGATAAAAAAAGCATTACACAATATTGATAACCGGAGAGTCATAACAGTATGAAAGATCTATCGCTTCATATACTCGATATTGTGCAGAATTCAATTTCAGCCATGGCCAACTTAATTGAAATTTCAATAGAAGAAAACCATGAAGCCAATACTTATTTTGTAAGAATTAAAGATAATGGCAAAGGAATGCCCAAGGAGATGCTGGAAAAGGTTACGGACCCTTACGTGACATCACGGACAACCCGAAAAGTTGGTCTTGGATTGCCCCTTTTAAAGATGAATGCAGAACGGACAGGTGGAAATCTAAAGATACATTCAGAAGAAGGTAAAGGAACCGAAGTTGAGGCAATGTTTATTAATGATAACATTGACAGACTCCCTTTGGGTGATATCGCAAGCACTATCGTCATCCTGGCGTCGGCAAATCCAATGATAGAGTTTATTTACACCCATACAGTCGATGGTGAGCAATATATTTTCGATACACGCGAAATAAAAGAAGCCCTTGAAGATGTTGCCATTAACGATATACATATTTTTAAATACCTGAAAGAAATGATCAATGAAAATCTTCAGGAAATAAAAGCAACATAATAAACACCGTAAACAATTGTAATTATATACCTTTGTGAATTGATTAACACACTCAATAAAACAACATAAAATCCTTAGGAGAATTAAAAATGGTTAAAGTAAAATCGCTTGCTGATTTGAAAAAAATCAAGTCAGAACTTCAGTCGAAGATGGATCTGAGGGAGAAAAGTGAGAATCCCGAAAAAATGGTTCAGATAAAGGTTGCCATGGCTACTTGTGGAATTGCTTCAGGAGCAAAGCAGGTAATGGACTACATGATTGAAGAATTAGAAAAAAGAGGTATTGATGCTATCGTGACCCAAACCGGCTGTATGGGTTATTGCTATGCTGAGCCTACGCTTGAAGTTAAGGTTCCCGGTAAAGATCCTATCGTATTCGGATATGTAAATATCAAGAAAGCCGATGAAATCATTGAGAAGTACATTAAAGTCGGAGAATTGGTAGATGGTATTATCCCTGTCAATTACGAAACTATCGAAAAATAATAACTTAGGAGGATCTACGGATGGAAAAATACAAAATGCATCTTCTTGTATGTGGGGGTACCGGTTGCCGGGCTTCCGAAAGTGATGCTATTCTTGACAACCTGAAGAGTGTCTTGGAAGAAAACAATCTCGAGAATGAGGTTCAGGTAGTAAAGACCGGATGTTTTGGCTTTTGTGAAAAAGGGCCTATCGTGAAGGTGATGCCCGATAATACTTTCTATACCCAGGTAAAACCTGAGGATGCCAAAGAAATCGTGGCCGAGCATATTATCAAAGGACGTAAAGTAAATCGTTTACTTTATCTTGATCCTGAAAACAAAGAACATGTCAGCGATTCAAAGCACATGGGCTTCTACAAGAAACAAATCCGTATTGCCTTACGCAACTGCGGTTTTATCAATCCTGAAAACATTGACGAGTACATTTCACGCGATGGTTATGAAGCCTTAGCTAAATGTATCACCGATATGACACCCGAACAGGTGATCGATATCATCAAGCGTTCAGGTCTTCGTGGTCGTGGTGGTGCAGGTTTCCCAACAGGTTTGAAATGGGAGATTGCCAGCAAGAACAAAGCCGATCAGAAATATGTAGTTTGCAATGCCGACGAAGGTGACCCCGGAGCATTTATGGATCGTTCAGTCCTCGAAGGCGACCCACATTCTGTGATCGAAGCTATGGCAATCTGCGGATTCAGTATGGGAGCTTCAAAAGGTCTCGTATACATACGCGCCGAGTACCCACTGGCTATCGAAAGATTAAAGATTGCTATCGGACAAGCCCGTGAATACGGTCTGTTGGGTGAAGGTATCCTTGGAACTGATTTTGCATTCGACATAGAATTGCGTTACGGTGCAGGTGCATTTGTTTGCGGTGAAGAGACTGCGCTGATCCATTCTATGGAAGGACTTCGTGGCGAACCTACCGTTAAGCCTCCGTTCCCTGCAGAAAAAGGGTATCTTGGCAAACCAAGCAATGTGAACAATGTTGAAACTTTTGCCAATATTCCTGTCATCATCAACAAGGGTGCTGAATGGTTTTCAAGCATCGGAACAGAAAAGTCAAAAGGAACCAAGGTATTTGCACTTGCAGGTAAAATCAACAATGTTGGTTTGATCGAAGTACCAATGGGAACAACGCTCCGCGAGATCATTTTTGAAATCGGTGGCGGTATCAAAGATGGCAAGAAATTCAAAGCCGTTCAGACTGGTGGTCCTTCAGGAGGTTGCTTAACCGAGAAACATCTCGATACTCCTATCGATTATGATAACCTGATTGCATCAGGCTCAATGATGGGTTCAGGTGGTATGATCGTCATGGATGAAGATGATTGTATGGTCTCTATCGCAAAATACTACCTCGACTTTACAGTTGAAGAATCCTGCGGAAAATGTACTCCCTGCCGTGTTGGAAACAAACGCCTCTACGAGACACTGGATAAAATCTGCCAGGGTAACGGGACAATGGAAGACATTGACAAACTCCGCAACCTGAGTAACGTCATTAAAGATACTTCATTGTGCGGTTTAGGTCAGACTTCACCAAATCCGGTTATGTCTACACTTGATAATTTCTATCATGAGTACATGGCTCATATCAAGGATCACAAATGTCCTGCCGGACAGTGTAAAGCCCTGATGCAATATGTAATTAACGAGGAAGCCTGTGTAGGTTGTACTGCCTGTGCCCGTGTCTGCCCTGTTAATGCAATATCCGGTGAACGTAAAAAACCACATTTCATTGATACTACAATATGTATCAAATGCGGTGCCTGCTTCGAGAAATGTAAATTCGATGCAATCTTTATTAATTAATGAATGAGGAATCAGAGAATGGAACTAGTTAAAATCACTATAGATGGTAAAACCGTAGAGGTCGAAAAAGGCGCTACTGTTTTGGAAGCTGCCAAACTGATTGGCATCGACATACCCACACTTTGTTACATGAATTTGGGTGACATGAATATCAAGCACAACCCCGGAGGCTGCCGCATATGTGTGGTAGAAGTTGAAGGCCGCCGGAATCTTGCTCCTTCATGTGTAACACCTGTAACCAATGGAATGAATGTAAATACACACAATATGCGCGTGCTGAATGCCCGCCGTACTGTGCTTGAACTCATGCTTTCCGATCATCCTTTCGATTGTTTGGTTTGTGCCAAGAGTGGTAACTGCGATCTGCAGTCACTTGCTCAACGTTTAGGCATACGTGAGATCCCATACAAGGGAGAACAATCAACTTATCGTAAAGACACTTCGCCTTCGATCATCCGCGATATGGACAAGTGCATCATGTGTCGCCGTTGTGAAACCATGTGTAACGAAGTTCAGACCGTTGGTGCTCTTTCAGCCGTAAACAGAGGCTTCCAGGCTGTAGTTGCTCCGGCTTTTGAAATGAATCTCGATCATTCACCCTGTACATACTGCGGTCAATGTATCTCGGTTTGTCCTACAGGCGCACTTACAGAGGTAGATCACACCCGTCAGGTAATTCAGGCTTTGTCTGATCCTACGAAAACAGTAATCGTCCAGACTGCTCCTGCTGTCCGTGTGGCATTAGGTGAAGAATTTGGCATGGAGCCCGGTACTATCGTAACAGGTAAAATGGCTGCAGCACTTCGCAAGTTAGGATTCAATTATGTTTTCGATACCGACTTTGCTGCCGACTTAACTATCATGGAAGAAGGCACAGAATTACTGGGACGCTTAAACAAATTCCTGGCCGGTGATAAGAAAGTCAAACTGCCTATCCTGACATCATGTTGCCCAGCATGGGTGAAGTTCTTTGAACACAACTTCCCCGATATGCTCGACATCCCTTCAACAGCACGTTCACCGCAACAAATGTTTGGTGCAATAGCTAAGACTTACTTTGCTGAAAAAATAAAAGTAAAACGCGAAGACATGGTTGTGGTTTCTATCATGCCATGTGTAGCAAAGAAATATGAATGTTCACGCGATGAGTTCTCTACCAACGGAAATCCTGATGTAGACTTCTCACTTTCCACACGCGAACTGGCACAGTTCATCAAACAAGCTAACATCGATTTCAACTCTCTTGCAGACGAAGATTTTGATCGTCCATTGGGTGAGTCTACCGGAGCAGCTGTTATTTTCGGTACAACCGGTGGTGTAATTGAGGCTGCTGTTCGTACAGCTTATGAAATCCAGACTGGTAAAACACTTGAAAAGGTTGATTTCCAGCAATTACGTGGTCTTGAAAATGTTCGGCATGCAACTATCGATGTAGATGGATTTGGTCTCAAGATTGGTATTGCTCATGGTCTTGGTAATGCGCGTAAACTACTTGAAGATATCCGTGATGGGAAAAGCGAATTCCATGCTATCGAAATCATGGCTTGTCCCGGTGGTTGTATTGGTGGTGGCGGTCAGCCTTATCATCATGGTGATGTTTCCATCTTGAAAGCACGCTTCAAGGCAATCTATCGTGAAGATGCAGGTAAAGCAATCCGTAAATCACATGAGAACCCTTATATCTTACAACTGTACAAAGAATTTTTAGGAAAGCCATGTGGAGAGTTATCTCATCACCTGCTGCATACGAAATACTTTGACCGTCAGGATGATGTTTTCGTTGATTAACAGGGAGCAATAAGATTTCAATTAGCAATAAATCAAATTTGGAGGATATTTATAATGTCACATATAAAATTCAAACTTAATCCAGAGCAAATCAAAGAGTTACAAGACGTTTGCAAATCATTCAACAATGAAAAAGGCGAACTGATCAATGTACTCCATAAGGCTCAGGAAATCTTTGGTTATCTGCCTGCAGAAGTACAGGAAGTTGTCGCCAAAGAATTGAAAACATCGGTAGCTCAGGTTTATGGTGTAGTTACTTTCTATTCCTTTTTCAGCATGCTTCCCAAGGGTCAACATCCCATTTCAATATGTATGGGAACGGCTTGTTATGTTCGGGGTGGAGAAAAGGTGCTGGATGAATTCAAGCGCATACTTAACATTCAGGTTGGAGAAACCACACCCGATGGCAAGTTCTCTATGTCTTGTCTGCGTTGTGTTGGCGCCTGTGGCCTTGCTCCCGTCGTTATGGTAGGTGATAAGGTCTATGGTCGCATAGCTCCTGATGGTGTCAGAGAGATCCTGAAAAACTACGAATAGCGGATTTCGATTCAATACTTTTTAAATAAAAAAACCGGCTCTGTTTAGGATGCCGGTTTTTTTATTTAAAAAATTATATTTTTATAATATTATTATTTCAATTTATTTATTGCATATATTTGAACCATCATAACAGTACAGCACAGTTAAAACATGGCCAGAGAAAATCGTAAACCACTATTTCAGTTTAAGGCAGATGAACAGTTGAGTATTACTAAGACCCAACAACTCATCAATGCCTTGAATCAAGCCATCCACCTTGGTGAACTGAAACCCGGTGACGCGTTGCCCTCTGTAAACAAACTAAGTACCGAAGGAGGTGTATCGCGAGATACAGTTTTTAAGGTCTACCGGGAAATGGTTCGTCGGGGAGTTATCGAATCAGCACCTCAACATGGTTATTTTGTAGCTTCAGACCGCAATAAAGTCATGTTGTTTCTCGATAACTACAGTTCATTTAAAGATACACTTTATCACAACTTCAGGGCTCAACTTCCTGAGAATTATGGAGTGGACCTTTTCTTTCACCATTACAATTTCAGGGTCTTCGAGTCTATCATTCTTGACAATATCGGCCAGTATAGCATGTACGTCATCATGAATTTTGACCATGAGATGTTAAGTGATGTATTACGCAAGATAGATCAAAACAAACTACTTATATTCGATTGGGGTCGTTTTGATAAAAAAGAGTATTCTTATGTGTGTCAGGATTTTGACAAGGCTGTTTACAATAGCCTTGTTTCCGGGTTACAACGCATACGTACTTATCAGGAATTCGTTCTGGTATTCCCTGATGACACTTACCATCCGAGGGAAACCATTGAGGCCTTCAAACGGTTTTGCCGTGATTATAATATCAAATTCCGTTTAGTCAATACTATCGATGTCATTGAAACTTACAGAAACAAGTTATTCTTTGTTATCGATGAAATTGACCTGGTTAAAATCATAAAAATCACATCTGCTGCGTCCCTCGAACTTGGAAAAGATGTTGGGATCATCTCATACAACGACACACCCATGAAAGAAATAGTCGGCAATGGCATCACTGTCATCTCAACAGACTTTGCATTAATGGGTAAAATGGCTGCCGATTTTATACTCCATAAACAAAAGCTGCAGTTCATCGTCCCCACTACTCTTACTGAACGCGGATCGCTTTAATTTTTTTAACATATCATCAGGACAGAACATAACAGTACATAAAAACAAAACTAAAAAATGAACAGGTATTACGGAAGAAATCCAAAGATTGGAATACGTCCAACGATTGACGGACGTAGAAAAGGAGTCAGAGAATCTCTCGAGACTCAAACAATGAATATGGCTAAAAGTGCAGCCGCTTTTATTTCAGCAAACCTAAACTATCTCGATGGATCACCGGTAGAGTGTGTCATTGCTGACACATGTATCGGAGGTGTTGCAGAAGCTGCAATGTGTGCAGACAAATTTGAAAAAGAAGGCGTTAGCGCTACATTAACTGTTTCCCCCTGTTGGTGCTATGGTTCCGAGACAATGGATACCAATCCATATTACCCAAAAGCAGTATGGGGATTCAATGGTACCGAACGCCCTGGTGCAGTTTATCTTGCAGCTGTTTTGGCCGGTCATACGCAAAAGGGGTTACCTGCATTTGGCATTTACGGTCATGATGTACAGGATGGTAGCGATACTTCTATTCCTCAGGACGTACAGGAAAAGCTGTTGCGTTTTGCTAAGGCTGCTATAGCAGCAACGACAATGCGTGGTAAATCCTACCTTTCACTGGGTTCTGTTTCAATGGGTATTGCCGGTTCCATCGTTGACGATCATTTCTTTCAGACCTATCTTGGAATGCGCAACGAGTATGTCGACATGAGTGAATTCACTCGCCGCATCGAGGAAAATATTTATGATCCTGAAGAGTTCGAGAAAGCCTATGCCTGGACCCGAGCCAATTGCAAGGAAGGAATAGATGTAAACGGAACTGTTAAGCGTACTCAGGAAGAAAAAGATAAAATCTGGGAAATAGTGGTCAAGATGACCCTCATTGGCCATGATTTAATGGTTGGCAATCCAAGACTTGCTGAACTGGGTTTTGGCGAAGAGGCTCTTGGTCACAATGCAATAGCCGGTGGATTTCAAGGACAACGTCATTGGACTGATCATTCTCCCAATGGTGACTTTATGGAAGCCATCCTGAATTCTTCATTCGACTGGAACGGCAGAAGACAAGCCTATATCCTTGCCACAGAAAATGACTCCTTGAATGGAGTAGCCATGTTGTTTGGTCATTTGCTTACCAATACGGCCCAGATGTTCAGCGATGTACGTACCTACTGGAGCCCTGACGCTGTAAAACGCGTTACCGGAAAAGAACTCACTGGCACTGCAGCAAACGGTATTATCCATCTTATCAACTCTGGAGCCTCAGCGCTGGACTTTACCGGACGTCAGAATATAGATGGAAAAGCTGCAATTAAACCATTCTGGGATGTCACTGAAGATGAAGTTTCAGAATGTCTGAACCACACAACCTGGCCAACAGCAGTTTACGAATACTTCCGTGGTGGCGGTTTCTCAAGTGAATTCACAACAAAAGCTGGGATGCCGGTCACTATGATGCGCGTCAATCTCGTTAAGGGTCTTGGCCCCGTCCTCCAGATTGCTGAAGGGTGGACAGTAGAGCTTCCCGATGACATGCACAAGACATTGACCAAAAGAACCGACCCTACCTGGCCAACAACATGGTTTGCACCACGTCTGACCGGAGAAGGAGCATTTAAAGATGTTTACTCGGTAATGAATAACTGGGGAGCCAACCATGGCGCCATCAGTTATGGTCATATCGGTGCCGACCTGATTACCCTTGCTTCGATCCTGCGTATCCCTGTTTGTATGCACAATGTTTGTTCGGATAAAGTGTTCCGTCCAAGTGCCTGGAACTCATTTGGAATGGAAGCAGAAGGACAGGATTACCGTGCATGTGAAAACTACGGCCCAATCTACGGTAAATACTAGGCTCTGAAAGGGCATAATATCATAGCCCTGAAAGGGCATAAGATATTAGCACAGGGTGAAGCCCTGTGACTTAATGTAAATTCCAATTCAAGCCCTGTAAGGGCGAAAGATATGTCACCCTTACAGGGCCATTTACTAAAATCAATTAGTCGATGGGCTACACCCATCGCTATTATATTGCGCCCTTTCAGGGCTTAACCCAAATCTATGAAAAAAGCGATTCTTGTTTTAGATTGTGGTGCAACCAACCTCAGGGCCATAGCTGTCGATGAAACCGGAAAGATCATGGCCTCTCACGTTTTGCCCAACCGAACCGTTAGCGATCCTTTGTACAAAGGAGGCCTGATCTGGGACATCGAAGAAATCTGGCAGAAGTTTGTTACCTGTACGCAACAGGTTATGCATGCTTTAAAAGACACTGAGATCGGAGCAGTCACAGTAACAACTTTTGGCGTTGATGGTGCAGCCATGCGCAAAGATGGTACCCTCTGCTACCCAGCCATCTCCTGGCAATGCAGCCGCACAGTCCCCGTCATGGATACCATCGGAAAATATATCGATCCCCATCGCCTTTACGACCTGACAGGATTACAATCATACCATTTCAACACAATCAATAAACTAGTCTGGTTAAAAGAAAATCGTCCCGAAGTACTCAAAGAAATGGATCATTATGTTTTTATGCCTTCCATCTTCCTTCAAAAGCTTTCGGGTGAATTCGTTTCTGATGCAACGATGGCTGGCACTTCGATGCTTACCAACCTAAAGAAACGAGATTTTTCAAAAGAAATTCTTTCCCATATCGGTCTCTCCACCTCTATCTTTCCCAAGCTGGTAGAGCCGGGGACTATTGTCGGTACTGTGACAGCCACTGCTGCCATTGAGCTTGGTCTCAAAGAAGGAATACCCGTTGTTGCTGCGGGTCACGATACTCAATTTGCAGTCTATGGATCAGGAGCAACAATCAACGAACCCGTTTTAAGTTCTGGTACATGGGAAATACTGATGGTACGTGCAAAAGGAAATTCTGTTTCTCTCCCATCTCAAAAAGAAGGGGTCACCATAGAACTAGACGCCGAACCGGGACTGATTGATCTGGGAGTACAATGGGTAGCATCGGGAGTACTCGAATGGGTCAGCAAACTCTTCTATCCTGATCTACAGAACAATGCCGATATATATGACATCCTGATCGAAGAAGCCCGTCAAATAGAAGCCGGGTGTAAAGGGGTTACCATAATACCTGAACTCTTCCAGGGAGGTTTTGTAAACGGGAAAGGATCTATTCAGGGTCTGCAACACGATACAGGCAGCGCACATATTTACAGAGCCACACTTGAAGCCCTCTCCTACTACACCCGTCATGGGTTGGATATGATCCAGAAAGCAGGAAATTTCAAGGCAGAATCTGTCATTGTCGTTGGAGGAGGAGCCAAAAACAGCCTCTGGAACCAGATCAGAGCCGATGTTTTGGGCATCCCCGTGAAAGTATCAGATCGTAAAGAGACAACAGTGTTAGGTGCGGCACTTTTTGCAATGCCTGCAGCAGGCATGTATGCAACAATTCAGGAAGCCTCGCAAAATGTTGCAAGTAATAACTATATTTACGATCCGGGAGCCGACAGCACTGTCTATCAGCAACTCTATCAGAATTATCAGTCAGTATTCAAATAAACCAGCTAACAATCAACCAAATAACTATTAAAGTATGGCACACCAAAAACTTACGACGAAAGAAAACCTACTTC
>Ga0224523_1000661_pt1 | contig 16712 bp, 12 predicted proteins | sample CFST50metaG_FD_182732 | JGI IMG/M metagenome (GOLD analysis project Ga0224523, IMG submission 182732) | Peat soil microbial communities from Stordalen Mire, Sweden - C.F.S.T50 | ecosystem: Environmental > Terrestrial > Soil > Wetlands > Peat | place: Sweden: Norrbotten County, Stordalen Mire...
TGATGGAGGGACTCGACCTGCCACGCGCTCTTCATCGCGGTCGCTATATGAAGGCAGTCGCGCGCATGGAGAGAACGGGCGTGCCGGTGAACACAGAGGACCTGAAACGCCTCCGGTCGTGGTGGGGTGCGATCGGCGGGCGGCTCATCCAGGAGGTGGATCAAAGGTTCGGTGTATTTGAGGGCAGGACGTTCAAACGCGAGCGATGGCGAGAGTGGACGGAGGTCCACGGCATAGCTTGGCCAGAACTGGCTAGTGGCACCCAGGCACTCGATGCGGATACCTTCCGCGACATGGCGCGGATCCACCCCGAGGTTGGCGAAATGAAGGAACTTCGGGCCTCGCTGTCGCAGATGCGACTTGCCGACCTGGCGGTCGGTTCCGATGGTCGAAACCGCCCCATGCTGTCTGCCTTCCGATCAAAAACTGGCAGGAATCAGCCCAGCACCACCGAGTTCATCTTCGGTCCGGCTGTCTTTCTACGAGGTCTCATCCAGGCACCTCCTGGCCGAGCACTGGCCTACGTCGATTGGTGTCAACAAGAGTTCGGAATCGCGGCTGCCCTGTCCGGGGATCCGGCCATGATGGCGGCCTACAACTCTGGGGACCCCTACCTGGCCTTCGCGATCCAGGCGGGGGCCGCGCCCGAGGGCTCGACGAAGGAGACGCACGCCTTAGTCCGAGAACTCTTCAAGATCTGTGCTCTTGCTGTCCAGTACGGTATGGGCTACGAGACGTTGGCCCTGCGCATCGGACAGTCTGTGGCCCATGCACGCCGCTTGCTGGACCTGCATCGACAGACATACCCTAGGTTCTGGGACTGGTCGGACGCCGCGCTCGACTTCGCGATGCTGACTGGAGCATTGCCCTCGGTGTTCGGATGGGAAATCCATGTGGCCGACGGCGCGAACCCTCGTTCGCTGCGAAACTTTCCGATGCAGGCGAATGGCGCCGAGATGCTTAGGTTGGCCTGCTGCTTGGCCACCGAGAGGGGCATCACCGTGTGCGCACCCGTCCACGATGCTCTACTCGTCGAGGCCCCTATCGAGCAGATCGGTGAGGTTGTGTCCGCCACCCAGAAGGCAATGGCCGAAGGCAGCAGGCTTGTCCTGGGCGGTTTCGAGCTGCGATCAGAGACCAAGATCTTCGCTCACCCAGAGCGCTTCACCGACCCGCGCGGAAAGGGCATGTGGGCCAAGGTCTGGCACGTCATAGAGGAACTGGAGCGGGCTGAGGTCGCGGCGAAAAACCGCGTGAACTGAAACAAGTACATGGACTGCCCGACTGACATCGACGCCCTCAGAATTCCCCAGGGCACCATCATGCGGATGCCCCCGCGCTCTTCGCCACCAAGACCACGTCAACCTGGGAAGTTCCTGAAAGGCCCCATCCCATGGTCATGGCTGGAGCGCGCGATGCCACTGCCAGGCAAGGCCCTGCATGTCGGCATCCAGGTCTGGCACCAGGTGGGGCTGACCAGATCCAGCAAGGTGTCGATCTCCATGTCGGGCATGGCCAAGGTGGGAGTCTCCCGGTTCGCAGCCTCACGGGGTATGGCGGCGCTGGAGAAAGCCAGCCTGATCTCTGTGGTCAGGCACGCGGGGCGAAAGCCGATCGTGACCATCCTCACGGTACCACCAGCGCAAGGGACAGCGCTGCCATGACGGAGACAGCGGCCACCATGCCGGTGCCCATGCACGGCGGCCGTTGGGTGAGCCTTGGTTGATGCGAGCGTAGATATGATTTCCTCGCCCTATTTGCCGACAACCCAAGCGGCAGCGTATTGCGGCTTCAAAAACAGCAGCGCGCTCAGGAAGGCGTACCTGGAGGGGAAGATTCGCCCGGCTGGGAAGCGAGGAGGCACCGGCACATGGATGTGGAGGATTGAGGACCTGGACAACTTTCTCCGAGGCATCCCGCCTGGTGATACCCTTGGGGCCGGATGTCCAGGTGCGCCTTCAAGCGGAGGCACGCATGGAAGACACGAAGAAAGAAAAGTGGAAGAGACGATGGAGATCATGGATCGCTCCCAAGCCCTCGAAACCGGGGGTTTGGCGGAGAAAGGACGGTGGATTTCTGGTTCGCGGTCGAGCAGTGAACCCAAGGACAGGGAAGCTGTGCGAGGTCAAGCTGACGTTGGAGGACGTGGACGCAGTCGAAGCATTTCAGCGTCTCCAGGAGGAGCTACGGAAAGTCAGAGCAGGACAGGTGACCAGGGTCGAGAGACAGCGCTTCGACGACTTCGCCGTGTCGTTGCTGGAGAAGAAGGTCATGGAGGGTGACATACGGTCGCTCAAGGGACGGGAGAAGTGGGGGCACGTGCTCCGGCTTCACCTCGTCCCGGAGTTCGGCGATTTCTACGTCGACCAGATCCGAAGGTCAGACGTTGAAGGATGGAAGCTGAAGATGGCGGCCAAGGCGAAAGCCAGCGAGTTGGCACCGACGACCTTCAACGGATGGCTCGCCATCCTGAAGGTGATCACGGCTGCCGCAAAGGGCGAGTTTGAGTTGGACCGAGATCCTGCGGCAGACGTGACCACCCTCGACACGAGCACGCATCACACCTACACCGAAGAGCAGCCCAACTCGCTCACCGTCGCGGAGGTTCCCGGATTCTTGGCGACGATGAACAGCCTCTATCCTCAGTTCTTTGCCATGGTGGCACTGGGGTTTGCGACAGGGTTGCGACCATCCAGCATGCGACCACTTCGACGGAAGGGGCCAACACCGGACGTTCTGTGGGAGGAGGGAGTGATACTTGTCCGACGATCACACGGTAGGAAGCAGGAAATCATGGACACCACCAAGACAAAGGCGCACCAGAGACTGGCCTTGCCCGCTGACTTGATGGCGATTCTTCGTCGACACGTGGAAAACCTGCCGACTGGAAAGCAGGAGGACTCGGACCTTCTGTTTCCATCCTGCCTCGGGGGCCTCCGGTCACCTTCGACGTTGGACAAGCCATTCCAAGATGTAGTGGACGCCCTCAAGCTGACGAAGAGAATCACGCCAAGGGGGATGAGGCGGACGTTCCAGGATATTGCGCGCGCAGCGGAGATCGGGGATGTGGTCACCAGGGCGGTGTCAGGTCACGCGACGGAGGCGATGCAGCAGCGGTACAGCACGGTGGCGCCCGAGGAGATGAGGGAAAGCATCGGCAAGGTGATCTCCCTTGCCAAGATGAAGGAGGCGATGGCCGACACCTCGCATGGTGGTGTGCAAGGTGGTGTGCATGACGCGAAAAAGAGAAAGGCCAGCTAGCGTTGCAGCGCCAACTGACCGTTTTGATTCGACTTTTTTGAGCGGGCGAAGGGACTTGAACCCTCGACGTTCACCTTGGCAAGGTGACACTCTACCACTGAGTTACGCCCGCAGAGGGGACTTGGTTTATGCGGAAACCTCCTTTCGGTCAAGGGGTTGGGTGCTTCTTTCGTTTCTGTCCTCGTGCATCTCAGAGTGTCCCAAAGGCTATGCAGCCCACTATACAGCCCACGGCGCGTTGTGTCCTTCGAGCAGTCCCTTGTACCCAGCGATCGAGATGATCTTGGCCACCGCCTCCCTGACCTCACCAGACGCCACCGTGGAGTACAGCCTCTGCATCGCCTCGGTAGCGTGACCACAGATCTCACGGCACCGCGGTGTACCCAGCTTGGCTGGGCTCGGCGCCCGCCAGGTAGATCTGGTTGCGCAGGCAATACACCGGTCCGTCCATGACGGGCGCTAGAGAGACTCCCGAGAGCGTGTCGTGAAAGATGTTGGCCCAAAGACGGACGTTGGCCTCTCCTATTGGCGGGAGGAGCCGTTGGAAGTCGATGGCATCCTGGAGGGGAGTTGGGGCAAGTGGGCCATCGAGGTGAAGACCGGCAGATTCCAGATGAACGAGCTCACCGGTTTGCTGGAGTTCACGCGCCGTCGCCCGGACTTCCAGCCGCTGATCATCTGCAGCGCCAGCGGGCGCGCGACCGCCGAGCGCGCGGACGTGCCGGCCATTACCTGGCAGCAATTCCTGCTCGACGGGCCGCCGGGAACGACCTCATAGAGACTATCGCTGAATTCTCGCCGAACCGCCCTTGGCGAAGGCCTTGACCTGTTCCAGCGTCATCATGGTGGTGTCGCCGGGCGTGGTGGTGAGCAACGCCCCGTGGGCCCAGCCGAGCTTGAGGGCTTCCTCGGCTGATTCGCCAGAGAGCAGCCCGTAGATGAAGCCGCTGGCAAAGCCGTCGCCGCCACCCACGCGATCGAGCACGTCGAGCTCGCAGGTCGGTGAGACATGCGTCTTCCCGTTGACCCAGGCCACCGCTCCCCAGGTGTGGCGATTGGTCGAGGCGACCTCGCGCAAGGTGGTGACCACGATCTTCACCTGCGGGAACTTGGCCGTCACCTGGCCAATCATGGCGAAGAACGCGCCGGGGTCGAGCTTGGAGCGCTTCTCCACATCCTGGCCGGTAATGTTCAGCCCCTTCTGCAGATCTTCCTCGTTGCCCACCAGAACGTCGGCATTGGCCACGATGCGCCCCACCACCTCGGCGGCTTTGTGTGCGCCACCCCAGATGTTCCACAGCTTCTCGCGGAAATTGAGATCGAAGCTGCAAATGGCGCCCGCTGCTTTGGCGGCCTTCATGCCCTCGATGATGACCTCGCCGGTGGTCTCGGACAGCGCTGCGAAGATGCCGCCACTGTGGAACCAGCGCACGCCGTTCTTGAAAATGGCGCCCCAATCGAAGTCGCCGGGCTTGAGCTGTGCGCCGGCTTCATTGCTGCGATTGTAGAACACGACAGGCGCGCGCACTCCGTGCCCGCGGTCGCTGTACACGGTGGCCATGTTGGGCCCGTTCACGCCGTTGTGCTTGAAGCGCTTGTAAAATGGCGTCACGCCCATGGCCCTGACGCGCTCGTGGATCAGGTCGCCGATGGGGTAGTCCACCATGGCGGTCGCGATCCCGGTGTTCATACGGAAACAGTCGGCCAAATTGGCGGCCACGTTGAACTCGCCTCCGCTCACATGGATCTGGCAACTGGAGGCCTTGCGCCAGGGGAACAAACCGGGATCCAATCGGTGCACCAGGGCGCCGACCGATACGAAATCCAGACCACCTGCGGGGCGAATGTTCAGACTGTCGCTCATGTTGATTCTCTACTCCTGTCACTGTGCGCTTTCGGCGCGATTGTCCTTCAGACGATAGAGCACCTGTCCGGCCTCTTCCACGACCAGGGTGTCTTCATCCTGTTTCCAACGTTCAATATCGATCGAATTCACGTCGCGATAGGCGAGGTTGATGGCTTCGCACTTCGCCTCGGGAATGCTGGTGGCCAAGGTCACGGTGATTCGCGGGTATTCGATGCCGTTCTCGAATCGGCCGATGCCCTTGACGTTGGTCGAATGCGCCAGGATCAGTTTCGATTCTTCGGCGAAACGCTCCCACTGCTTCACGAAGTAGTCGCGCACGTGGTACCCTACGCGCTCGATGTCTTTGCCGTGCATGAACGAAACCACCTTCACATGCGCGCCGTAGATGACCAATTCGCCCCCGTCGGCCACGATGGGCTCCAGCTTGTACATCGCCTTGCCTGCGACCCACAGCTCTTCGTAGATGGAAGGGGTCAAGCCCAGCACGCGACGAACCGGCTTGTCCAGGTATTTGATGTGTAGTTGCGCCGAATAGTCGGCCGCGCGTGACCAGGATTCAGCGGGGTCGCCGCCGAAGAGGCAGGCCAGCTGATGATGATCGTCGACGGCAAAGGCGAAGCAGGTGCGTGGCGTGGCCAGAAACTGCACCGCGCGATTGATCACCCGGCGGGTGGGCGTGTCCTTGACGCCGTTGACTACCGGGTTGGTGATGACGGCGGCCAGCCAGTGGAACTTCTCCACCACGTCAAGTCCCGCAATGCCCGGGAAGAAGTACTTGTTGCCGCCGGCAAATCCCATGGCCTCATGGGGGACCACGGGTGAGACGATGAGAATGTGGTCGTACTCGGTGGCTCTGCGATTGATGGTAACAGGGATGTCGCGAGAGAAGAGCCCATTGGTGAGCTGCGCCACTTCTTCACCGGCAAGCGTGCCCAGCGAGATCAGCTGGTCGCGTTTGTGATGTTCGTGGTTGAAGAGGCGGACTTTCGGATACTTTTGCGCATGTTCCGACGGCGTCAGTCCGATGTGCCGGTACAGCCGTTCTGGATCCATGGCCGCGTGCGTGCCAGTGGCCACCATATAGTCGAGCACGCTGACGCGAGATTGCAGCAGATCGCTCAACACATGGAAGAAGAGATCGATGGGCGCGTGCCGGGTGTGATCCGGGATGAGCACGAGCACGCGTTTTCCGTCAAGAGGAAGATCGGCCAACGTCGCCGCACAGATGTCCTTCACATCCTTCGGGGTGAGCCGTTGCTCCATGGATCCATGACCGAAAAGCGTGCTCATGTGTCGGCTCTCCTCGTGAGACACAGTTCCTACGCCGTCCATTGCGTGTGAAACTTGCCCTCCTTGTCGACGCGCTGGTAAGTGTGCGCGCCAAAGTAGTCGCGCTGTGCTTGCAGCAGATTGGCAGGAAGCACGCCTGAGCGGTAGCCATCGTAGTAGGCCAAGGCGCTCATGAAGGCAGGGATGGCGATACCATTCTCGGCGGCCACGGCCACCACCTTGCGCCAGTCCTGCTGGTAGGACGCCAGCACGCCCGCGAAAAAGGGATCGAGAAGGAGATTGGCCAGTGCAGAGCTGCGCGCGTAGGCGTCCTTGATCCGACCCAGGAACTGCGCCCGGATGATGCACCCGGCGCGCCACAGCGACGAGATGACGCCGAATTGCAGATCCCAGTGGTATTCGTGGTCCGCCGCGCGCAGGAGCTGGAAACCCTGTGCATAGGAACAGATCTTCGAGCTGAACAAGGCCTTGCGAATCATTTCGATGAAGGCGGCCTTGTCTCCACTGAACTTCGCTGTCGGTCCTGCCAGCACGCCCGAAGCAGCCACCCGCTCCTTTTTCAGGGCGCTGAGGGTGCGGGCAAATACCGCGTCGGCAATGGTGGGCGCCGGGACGCCCAAGTCGAGCGACACCTGGCTGGTCCACTTGCCGGTGCCCTTCTGCTCGGCGGTGTCGAGAATGATTTGCACCATGGGCTTGCCGGTCTCGGGGTCCTTCTTGGCGAGAATCTCGGCCGTGATGCCCACCAGGTAGCTACTCAGCTCTCCCTTGTTCCATTCGGCAAACACGCGACTCATCTCGTCGGCGGACATGCCCAGCAACCTCTCCATGATGAAGTATGCTTCACAGATCATCTGCATGTCGCCGTATTCGATTCCGTTGTGCACCATCTTGACGAAGTGACCTGCTCCGCCACTTCCGATCCACTCGCAACAAGGAGCGCCATCCTCGGCCTTGGCTGCGATGGCCTGCAGAATCGGCTTCACCAACGGCCACGCCTCCGGGTTGCCGCCCGGCATGATGGCCGGTCCGTGCAGGGCGCCCTCTTCGCCGCCGCTGACCCCGGTGCCGATGTAATAGATTCCCGTGCCCTGCAACTCCTTGATGCGCCGATCGGTGTCGACGAACAACGTGTTGCCGCCGTCGATCAGGAGATCGCCGGATTTGAGATAAGGGCGCAGGTCGGCGATCACGGCGTCGACAGCCTTGCCCGCGGGAACCATCATCAGCACCCGTCGCGGCGTGTCCAGGTTGGCAACGAACTCGGCCACTGTGCGTGCGGCCACCACCTGCTTGCCCTTGGTTCGGGCCGCGAAATTGTCGACCTTCTTGCCGTCGAGATCGAAGCCTACCACAGAAAATCCATGGCTCTCGATGTTGAGAGCCAGATTCTCTCCCATTACGCCCAGCCCGACCATTCCAAAACTCTGTTTTGCCATGATGGTTCCTTCAGTCAATTCCGTTTCAATCAGGGCACCAGCGGCGGTCTACACACCACTGTAGGCCGAGAAGCCCCCGTCGATGGGCAGTACAATTCCGGTCACGAAGTTCGACGCGGGCGACAGCAGCCAGAGAACGGCGCCCACCAAGTCCTCGGGCGTTCCGAATCTGGCCATGGGCGTGTGGTCGATGATCTTGTGACCGCGAGCGGTAAGCCCCCCAGTGCCCTTGTCGGTGAGCAAAAAGCGATTCTGCTCGGTGAGGAAGAATCCCGGCGCGATAGCGTTCACCCGGATGTTGGTCGAGTACTCTTGCGCCAGGTGCACCGCCAACCACTGGGTGAAATTGCTCACAGCGGCCTTGGCCGCAGAATAGGCGGGAATTCTGGTGAGCGGCCGGAAGGCATTCATCGACGAGACATTCAGGATCACGCCTTCCTTCTGCTTGACCATGCACCGGCCGAAGGCCTGACTGGGCAGGATGGTCCCCTGCAAGTTCAGGCTCGACACGAACTGGATGGCTTCAGGGGGGATGTCGAAAAAGGATTGCTCGGGGTTGGTGGTGGCCTTCGGATTGTTGCCACCGGCGCCATTGATCAGTCCGTCAATCTTGCCGTACTCCTTGATGACCTTCTCGGCTGCTTGCTGAACCGCCGCCTTGTCGAGCACATCGATAAAGGCGGCCTGGTGGGCACCCTTGCTGCCCTTCAGTGTGGCGAGTACCTTCTCTGCCAGCGCCACATCGCGGTCTAGGATGACCACGTTGGCGTGACAGCCCGCCAATGCCCTGGCCATCTCACCGCACAAAACACCCCCGCCGCCCGTAATGGCAATTGTCTTTCCGGTAAAATCATAGGCACTGACGAAATTCTTAACGTCCATGGTTGCTCCTAATTGAAGGGCGAAAGGTTTCAAACGCTACCCGCCGGTTCCCAGAAACAACGGCTCGATATGGCGCTTGAGGATGTTGTCGGTCACATGGGATTCGATGCTGGCGCGATTGGATTTGAGCAGAGCCAGGTACTGGGGCTGCTTCTCGGCCGCCAGGCGGAAGCTGATGTGCACCATCTGGCGGAAGTGGATGTTGAAGCGCTTGCAGGCCTGGTTGTGCTCTAGCGTCTCGACATACTCCTGGGCGCTGAACGAATCCACCTCGGCTGGCGTCGGGAGTGTCGTGCGGTGGATGGAAATGACTGTGAGATAGGGCTTGGCCATTTCGTCGTAGCGGCCATAGGCATCGCGATAGAGGGCCTTGACAAAGGCCAACCCTTCGCCCCCTGCTGCGGCAAGCCCGATGACTTCCTCCAGCCAGGTGGTGCCTGCGGTTTTCAGGTGCAGACCGGCGTCGGCCTTCCTGATGGCCCGGTGGATGATCGGGTAAAGCGAGAACTTGTCGCTGCCCGAATGAATGCTCAGCTTGAGCGACGCGGGCAGTCCGAAGGTCTTCCGGGCAAATGCCAAGACCGCGAGATCTTCCTCGAACTCGCGCGCAAATCGTTCAATGTCGCCCACGTAGTCGATCCCTTTGAGAAACTCGCCGGTGAACTTGGGCGCGACCGTCGCCACCGGGATGCCCTCGCGCGCGGCAGCGGCCAGAATGAAGAACAACTCGGCGGGCGTCTGCGGGGTGTTGGCCTCGTCGAAGGACACCTCGGTGACGAAGGTTCCCTCGCCTTTCGCCTGCGCGATGTGGCGGTAGATGCGGCCCGCCTCTTCGACCGCGAAAAGATACTTGGCGGCGATCGCCTGCAGGGACGCCGCGGTGACGGTCACCGGCTCGGCCACACCCGGAATGCGCAGCGCACCTGCGAAGCGCTGCATTTCGGCCACGTACTTGGCGATCGACGCGTCCGACGATGCCTTGCCGATGGAGTCCGCGACGTCGATGGTGAAAAAATCGCTTGTCCCAAGGAACTTGTCGACCGTGGCGAGGCCGATATGATCGGCGTCGACGAAATAGGCGTCCGTCCACTGGCACGACTTGACCGCGGCTTCTGCCTCGGCGCGCACGTCTTCAGGGCGGGTCCCGATCAGGGAGTGTTCGCGGTTCGACTTGTTCCACACCGGCGCGATCCCGACGCCGCGATCCTTGGCCGCCTGAAAGGCCCGCAACTGCGCCGCCCCTTCCAGGCCAAAGCGGTCCCCAATCCCCATGGAGTACTTCGCGATGCTTTTCGTCATGCACATATAGGGTAGCCGACCCTCCCTTTTGGGTCATCGCACGCGAGGATGTCCGATAATCACTCGGACGTCAACCACGACACCAGGGACGACCAGCAACGCCTCCGACTGGATCCGGACGGCGCAGCCCGTGCGTCGCCAGTCTGGCGATTCGCGCCCTTTCGGCCCAGCGGGCGACGTCTTCGCCGCGTGGCCAAGCGGTTCGTGGAATCCTCGAAGTCTACTTGCACTTCAGCGTCGCCAAACCCTTGCCGGCGCCGGCCACCGCCCGCAGGCCATCGTGCACGCACTGGAAAGGGTCTGCCGCATAGGTGTAGCCCAGCGCTTCCGGGAAGGCCGCAGTCGTGGTCCAATCAGTTGCGTTGACTGTACCCGAACTGCCCGCGTCCCAAGTGATGCCAAAGGCATTGCCGGCAGACACGTCGGCTTTGCTCGCCAGGTTGTTGTTGCGTAGATCCCAGTAGCCGATTGCCGTACTGTCGCGCGCAGTGACTGGATTGAGCACTGTCTCGAAGTAGTTGGCCTCGACCAGCGAGTGCCCACCCATGCGGACATTGATGCCGGAAACCAAGACCTTGTACAGGTAGTTGTTGAGCATATGTGAATAGCCGAAACGCTGCAAAGGGGTTCGCGAGCCGACGTTCTCAAAAAGGTTGTGGTGAAAGGTGACGTGGCGAACCGGAGAATCGTCGTCACTGTAGCCGTTCATCGACACCTTGTGATGGTCGTGCATGTAGTTGTAGGAAATGGTGACGCTGTCGGCTCCTTTCTTGATGTCGATCATACCGTCGAAAGCGGTGTCGCCCGCCCCGGCGCAATCAAGCATCGAACTGAACAGTTCGTTGTGGTCAATCCAGATATCTGTAGGAATGCCGCCGCTCATTCCTTCCAATGAAATCATGTCGGAATCACCCCCGCCCGGAGTCAGACCGATGGTCATGTTGCGAACGATGATGTTGCTCGATGAGGACGCGATGTGGATGCCGAAATTGGCGGCAGAGCCATCCGCACCCAGAATCGTGATGTTGCTCTTCTTCTTGATTTCAATGGTCTGTGCCGCCAAGGTGTGTTGCACGCAGGGATCAGGGATGCTCGCGAAATTGAACTTGCCCGTGTACTTGAGCACCAGACCGCCCGATCCCGAGTAGGCATCGATGGCGGCCTGCATGGCCGCCATGTCGGCGACACTAACCGCAGCGGCACTGCCACCGCCGGTCGTGCCCTTGCCATAGCCAAGCGGGCTGGTTTCGGGGGCGCCGGTACTTGCCGAGGAGCCAGCCGCGCCTGCTCCGCCGCCACCCGAACCACCAGCACGGGTGCCCGAGCCGCTGGCGCCGGCAGTGGTCGTGCCCCCGCTGCCGGCAGCACTTCCGCCAGCCCCGCTGGTCGCGGTACTGCCGCCCGCCGTCGTGGTGGAACCCGCCGTCCTGGTCCCGCCCGCTGCCGTCGTGCCCCCTGGTGCCTTGGTTCCGCCCATTCCCGTCGTGCCGCCCATGCTGGTGCTGCCACCGGTAGCCTGGATCCCGCCGGTCATGGCGGTGCCGCCTATGGTCGTTGTGCCGCCCGCGTTGCTCGTGCCGCCTGTCGCTTGCGTTCCACCAGGCGACGTAGTGCCTGCTGCTGAAGTCGCGCCGCCGGTGGCGGTCGATGCGCCGGCCGTGCCCCCACTTGCCACCGTCCCGCCGACCGGCTTGCTCCCGTCAGTCGTGTCGCCTGCACTCGCGACACCGCCAGTTTGCGTGCTTGCTCCGCTGCCCAGCGCAGACGTGCCCGCAGTCCCGCCGAGAGATGCGTCGGGAGTCTTCACAGAAGAGCCTGAGCCGCCGCAGGCACAGACAAGAAGGCAGAAACAGGGGAGGACTCTGAGGATCTTGGGCATGGGCACTCCAGGGCTTCTCGTCACTCATCAAGTGTACGTGACGTTTCAGTTGGTGCCCGCGGTGAGCCTTTCTTTCGGCCACCAACCTCATGCGGACCGCGCATGCCGGTTTCGGCCGAAGAAGTCCGGGCGAGCGGGCACTCAACATCGGCACAGGAGTAATGACGATGAAGCGCAGGCTTGTTCTGGAACTTGGATTTGCCGCCGTGCTCGCGCTCGGTCTGTTGACCGAGGGCTGCAGCAGCGACTCAAATGGCAAAGCCGGCGGCGCCACGGGCAATGCCGGCACCACGGCCTACGGTGGGTCAGCGCAGACGGGCGGCACTCCTTCGGGCGGGACAGCAGTTGCGGCAGGCGGCACGACGTCGGTCCCGGGCGGGACCACGGCTGCGGCCGGCGGCACGTCGCTGGGCGGCACCACGGCTGCGGCCGGCGGATCGACGTCAGCAGGCGGAACCACATCCGCGTCCGGGAGCACGACAACGCCATCGGGCGGCACGACGTCGGCGGGCGGAACCACACAGCCCTCCAGCGCAACGTCTTCCTCAGGCGGCGGCGCAACCGGCGGCAGCAGCCCGGCAGGTAGGTCGACGAACGCGACCGGCGGTAGCATGCGGACCGGCGGCACCAGCAGCGTGACGGGCGGATCGACGACCTCGGCAGGCGGAACTTCCACCGCCGGTGGATCGACCGCAACCGGTGGCACAGGCAAGACAGGCGGAAGCACGGCAACAGGGGGATCCTCAGCCGGCGGCACGACCAGTTCCGGCGGCTGCGACGTTTGGGTGGCGTCGGATGGCAGCGATGCCAGTCCCGGCACACAGGCTTCCCCAGTTGCGACGCTTGCGCATGGCTACGATCTGCTGTGTCCGCCCACCACAGGTGCAGCCAATGGAGCGACCTGTGCGGGCAGCCTGTCGACCATGTGTGTGAAGGCGGGAACCTATCCACTGGCCGCTCGATTTCAAACCAAGAAGACCAGGATGGGAACAGCCTCGAGAATCATCACAATCCAGGCGGATCCAGCCGCCACCAGCAAGCCGGTTCTCGATTTCACAACCCAGCCGCAAGTCAAGACCTGCGATCCAGGCGGCACCATGAACAAGAGCACCATCCTCAATTCCGACGGCAGCGCCGCCGCCGACCAGACCAATCACGGTGGCGTGGATTTGTCTGCTGACTACTACTTATTCAAGGGCTTCGAAGTGAAAAATGCCAATGGCTGGGGCATCAGCGTGCAAGGCCAGCACATCACTGTTCAGGAGTGCGACGTCCACAACAACGGGGACTGTGGCATCAGCATCCGCGCGGGATCGGGTTACACCGACAGCGGAATGAACAACACGATTGTGAATTGCGATTCCCACCAGAACGCCGACAAACCCTGCAATGGAGCCAACGCAGACGGATTTTGCGCCAAGGAGAACTCAGCCACGGCGGGCTCGGGCAACGTCTTTGATGGCTGCCGATCCTGGGACAATGCCGACGACGGATTTGACTTCTACGGTTGGACCTCGCCCGTCACGGTGAAGAACTCCTGGGCGTTCAACATGGGAGCCACCACCGCAGGGTCTGGCAGCAATGGCAACGGATTCAAGATGGGTGGGAACAAGGTATCCGCAGCCCATGTCATGTCCAACGACTTCGCCTTTGACAACAACCAGGACCAGGGCGGCTCTCATATATCCGACTGGGGCTTCACCAACAACTCCAACCCAGCGGCCATGACCTGCAGCAAGTGCGGGGCGTGGAACAACACCAATTCCAACGGTGGGGATTTCCAGAGCATTACCGTTCAGAATCGAGTCACCGCCTCGGCCACGTCGGCGAAAGCGGCGGCGGCCAAACGCAACCCGGACGGAAGCCTGCCGGATATAGCCACGCTCTGAAATGAAGACCGGAGCGCTTTCCTTCGAAGCCCACCTGCGCTAGCCTTGCGCCACTATGAAACCCTTTCTCGATGAGAGTTTCCTGCTTGAGACCAGGACAGCGGAGCGCCTGTACCACGAGTACGCCAAGGATCAGCCCATCATTGACTACCACTGCCACCTGCCCCCTGACCAGGTGGCCGACAATCACAGGTTCGGGACACTCACCCAGATTTGGCTAAACGGCGACCATTACAAGTGGCGCGCCATGCGTTCCAACGGCGTGGCTGAACGCTATTGCACGGGCGACGCGTCCGACTGGGAGAAGTTCGAAATGTGGGCCAGGACCGTGCCGTACACCTTGCGCAACCCACTGTACCACTGGACCCACATGGAACTGGCGAATCCCTTCGGCGTGAAGGGCAAGCTGCTCAATCCCACGACGGCGCGCGAGATCTACGATCACTGCAACAGCACACTGGCCCAAGACGATTTCACCACGCAGGGCTTGCTCAAGCACTTCAAAGTCCTGGTGGTTTGTTCCACCGATGATCCAGTGGATTCACTGGAAGCGCATCAGAGACACGGCAAGGGCGCGAGCGTGGCCACCAAGCTGTTGCCCACCTGGCGCCCGGACAAGGCCATGGCCGTGTCCGACCTAGACGGCTGGAACCTCTGGGTCGAGAAGTTGCAGGATGCCTCCGGCGCGGACATTGGCTCATTCGATGACTTCCTGGCCGCGATCGAGAAGCGCCATGCCTTCTTCCATCAGGTTGGTTGCCGCGTCAGCGACCACGGCTTCGAGAAGATCTTGGCCGAACCCTACGCGGCCCAGCAGCTCGAGGACATCTTCGCCAAGGCGCGAGCAAAGCGGGCTCTCTCGCCGTTCGAGCGGGACCAGTTCTGCTCGGCCATGATGTACGAACTGGCCATCATGGATCATGCGAGCGGTTGGACGCAGCAGTTCCACCTGGGGGCCATGCGCAACAACAACACGCGCACGATGCGCACCTTGGGACCCGACACCGGTTTCGATTCCATCGGCGACTATCCGCAGGCTGCTGGTCTCGCACGCCTGCTCGACCGTTTGGATTCCACCAACCAGCTCTGCAAGACCATCATCTACAACCTGAATCCCGCCGACAACGAAGTCATCGCCACCATGCTGGGCAATTTTCAGGATGGATCGTGTCCCGGCAAGATCCAGTTCGGCGCGGCCTGGTGGTTCATGGACCAGAAGGACGGCATGGAGCGCCAGATGAACGCACTCTCCGCGCTCGGCCTGCTCTCGCGTTTCGTGGGCATGCTGACCGACTCGCGGAGCTTCCTGTCGTACTCGCGCCACGAGTACTTCCGCCGGCTGCTGTGCAACTTGCTGGGAAACGACGTCGAGAACGGGCTCATCCCTGCCGACATGGAACTACTCGGCAACATGGTGCGGGACATCTGCTTCCGCAACGCGCGCGAGTACTTTGGTTTTCTTGCCAAGACCTGATGGTGCGTGGCCTAGCGACGAACGTGCAAAGGCTGCGCGACCTACCGCAAGTCGTGCGGCCGAGGCTCCTCACTCGCCCTTGGGCCCGCGGTGCTGCATCTTTGCCAGCTGGATGAGTTCATCCTTCAGCCGCGTAGTTTCGTGGCTCGCCTCGTCGACGCCGCGCCAGGCATTCCACTCGGACTGGTTGTCCGCGATCGACTCGATGGCCTCGTAGTCCACGTCAGGATGGATCGACAGCAAGTAGTTGCGACGTTGGGTATCGACCGAGACGACTTGGTAGCCCTTGGCGGCGCGGGCCAGAATCTTGGCCGCCGCCTCGGGCGCCGCCTGCTCGCCCCGGCTGCCAGGTCCCAGCATCTCCTGCAAGGAGCGATAGGCGCGTTCGATGTCGGCACGCGGAACGCTCCAGTGAATCCCCAGGGCCTCGAAGTGATCGACCCGATCGATTTTCGCGGCGCGCGCGTTCAGTTGGTCAGCCAGGGTTTCACCGCCTGCGTGCTCGGCCGGCAGCCATTCCAGCGCACCGAAAATATGCAGGACGAACAATATCTGGATGGCAGTGTCCTTGCCGATCCCGCCGCGGGCGAAAATGTCCGAGGCGGATGTCACCCCATCCATGACGTGCTCCACGAAGCGCAATTCCCGCGGTGACAACCCCATCAGCGGGATGATGGGCGCGCGGCTGGGCACCACGCGCGGAGCCTCGCCCACGTGGGGCTCGATGATCTTCATGACATCGGCCAGGTTCAGCGAGCGCAGCGCCGAACGAATCCCATGGATGACCATGCTGACCACGGGGACGCGCTTGATGTTCGGGCGCTGGGGCGCCTCGCCGGTAATCTTGTACTGGCCTTTGGGCCACTCGAAACTGCGGCGAAGCTGCTCTATTTCCAGCGGGCTACCACCCACCCCGCCGCGAAGGATGGCGATGTTGGCGCGTGCGGCTCCGTAGGTCAGCCTGAGATTCCCGTTCAAATGCCGGCGCCGGCCGATGGCCAGCAAGAGCACCGGGATGGGCAACGGCGGTTGCATGCGCAGCGCCCCGCCCAGCGCCAGCGCCGCCATGTCCTGCGCCGTGCGTGGGTTCTTGAAGGCGCCCTCCGAGGGCAAGGTGGGCAGGCTCACCGACGACGCCATTGGGCGTTCCAACGCCAAAGCGGGCGGCGTGTCTGGGCGGCCCGCGGCCGGGGCCGATCGCGACGGGGCAGGCTGGGGCGTATGCTGGGGCGAGACCACGGGATCGCGCCTCGCAGCCGGCGCCTGCTGCGAGACGGACTCGGTAGGGGCAACCGCCCTGTAGTCGACGCTGGGCGGGGGCGTGATGATGGGCGCCTCGCACACCTGGGCCGAACCTTCCCGAGGCGTGGGCCGCAGGTCACGTGCGAACTCAATTTCGGCCGGGGGCACCACCGGATCTTGAGCCGTGGGC
>Ga0224523_1000665_pt1 | contig 16671 bp, 14 predicted proteins | sample CFST50metaG_FD_182732 | JGI IMG/M metagenome (GOLD analysis project Ga0224523, IMG submission 182732) | Peat soil microbial communities from Stordalen Mire, Sweden - C.F.S.T50 | ecosystem: Environmental > Terrestrial > Soil > Wetlands > Peat | place: Sweden: Norrbotten County, Stordalen Mire...
TCGTCACGCGACTCTACAAGAACGTGCCTGTGCTCGACTCGGGCGCGCGCGGCTCGACCACCACCTTTGCCCAACGGGGAATCGGGGATGTGCTCATCGCCTGGGAAAATGAGGCCTTCCTGCTGGTCGACGAGCTGGGCAAGGACAAGTTTGAGATCGTGGCACCTGCGCAGAGCATCCTGGCCGAGCCGCCGGTGGCCGTGGTGGAGAAGAACGCCAGCAAGCACGGCACCACTGCCGTGGCCCGCGCCTATCTCGAATTTCTCTACACCGAGGAGGGCCAGCAGATCATTGCCAAGAATCACTACCGGCCACGCGATGTGAAGGTGGCAGCCAAGCACGCTGCGCATTTTCCCAAACTGCGCTTGCTGACCGTCGACGGAGATTTCGGTGGCTGGCAGAAGGCACAAAAGACGCACTTCGCGGACAACGGGACTTTCGACCAGATCTACTCGGGCGGAAAGTAGGTGGCGGCTGCGGCAAACATCGCTGCGCGCCCGGGCTGGCGGCCCGGGCCGCTGCCCGGCTTCCGGCCGACGCTGGGATTCACCCTGCTGTACCTCAGTCTGGTGGTGTTGCTACCGCTCGCGGCCTTGGTCCTGAAGACCGCGGGGCTAAGCTGGGGCGCATTCTGGGCCACGGTCACCTCGTCGCGCGCACTGGCCGCGTACAAGTTGAGCTTTGGCGGGGCCTTGCTGGCGGGGGGAATCAACACCGTGGCAGGTCTGCTGCTGTCCTGGGTGCTGGTGCGCTACCGCTTCCCCGGGCGCGATGTGGTGGACGCGATCATCGATTTGCCGCTGGCCCTGCCCACGGCGGTGGCCGGGATTGCCCTCACCGCGATCTATGCCCCCACCGGCGCGGTGGGCGGCTTTCTCGAAAGACACGGCGTCCAGGTGGCGTTCACCTGGGTGGGCGTGGTGCTGGCCATGGTGTTTGTCGGGCTGCCGTTTGCAGTGCGTTCGGTGCAACCGGTGTTGATGGAACTGGGTCCGGAGCTGGAAGAAGCAGCGGCGGTGCTCGGGGCGTCGCGGCTGCGCACATTTTCGCGCGTGATCCTACCCGTGCTGGTGCCGCCCCTTCTTACCGGCTTCGCGCTCGCCTTTGCCCGTGCCGTGGGTGAGTACGGTTCCATCGTCTTCATTTCAGGGAACATGCCCAACCACACGGAGATTGTTCCGCTTCTGATTGTCACCAAACTGGAGCAGTTCCAGTACCAGCAGGCCACGGCCCTGGCCGTGGTGATGCTGGCGGGATCGCTGGTCACGCTTCTGGCCGTGAACCTGTTGCAGGCGTGGAACCGGAGGTGGACCGGGCATGCCTGAGCTAGCGCAAGCGCGGCCGGCCCCCAGTCTGCCGCTGGCAGAGTCTGATACCTTACCCACGCGGCGGGTGAAGACCAAGGCGGGCAGCCGACCCGCACTGCGCGGATCATTGCTAGTGCGCATCTCCCTGATCGCGCTGGCACTGGCGTTTCTGGCCCTGGTGGTGCTGCTGCCCCTGGCGGCCGTGTTCGCGCAGGCCCTGGAAAAGGGGCTGGGCGCGTACCTGAGGGCGATCCGTCAACCAGAAACCATGGCGGCCATCCGACTCACGCTCTTGACTGCGCTGCTGGTTGTTCCGCTCAACACGGTATTCGGCGTGGCTGCGGCCTGGTTGATTGCGAAATACCGCTTTTCCGGACGCAACCTTCTCATCACGCTCATCGATCTGCCCTTCTCTGTGTCGCCGGTCATCTCGGGCATGATCTTCGTTCTTCTGTTCGGCAGTCAAGGTCTCTGCGGGCAGTGGCTTTCCGACCACGACATCAAGATCGTGTTCGCCACGCCGGGCATCGTGCTGGCCACCGCCTTTGTCACCTTCCCCTTCGTCGCGCGCGAGGTTCTGCCGGCCCTGCAGGCGGCAGGCAATGCCGAGGAAGAAGCAGCCCTGATCCTGGGGGCGAGCGGCTGGCGCCTGTTCTTTCGGGTCACCTTGCCCAAGATTCGCTGGGCTCTCATCTACGGCATCATCTTGTGCAACGCACGCGCCATGGGCGAATTCGGCGCTGTTTCGGTGGTGTCAGGGCATATCCGCGGGGTGACGAACACCGTCCCGTTGCAAGTCGAAATCCTCTACAACGAATACGACTTCGTGGGTGCGTTCGCCGTGGCGTCGCTGCTGACCCTGGTCGCCCTCGCCACCCTGGTGGTCAAGAAGGTGGCTGAGCGATTCCAGGGCGCCAGGAACGCGGAGGGCGTCCGATGAACGCAATTGGCGCAAACGACAACGTGTGCTGCAGATCCGTCCCGGATTTCACCACAGAGAGCACAGAGATCACAGAGACGGATCGCAATCATGGGAACCCTGGGAGGGTTCCCATACCCTCCCGCGACGGTGCGCCGCCGGCAGAGCCGGCGGGCTCCCCACGCGCGGAAGGAAGGGTTCGGATCCGAATGTGCAACCCTTTGCTTCCGGCCTCTGTGCCCTCCGTGCCCTCTGTGGTGAAATTCCGGACTGCGGAGGGCGTCCGATGAACGTTCGGGTCGAAGGTCTGACCAAGGGGTTCTCGACCAAGGCTGCCCCGGCCGTGTTTCAGGCCGACTTCGAGGCGCCTTCCGGCGGCATCACCACCCTGCTCGGCCCGTCGGGCTCGGGCAAGACCACCATCTTGCGAATCATCGCCGGACTCGAGTCAGCCGATGCCGGCCGTGTGCTAGTGGCTGGCGAAGACATCACGTCTGTGCCCGTGCGAAAACGCGGCTTCGGTTTCGTTTTCCAGAGCTTCGCCCTGTTCGGCCACATGACGGTTCGCGAGAACGTCGCGTTCGGGCTGCGAACCCAGCGAGCGCCCAGGGATCAGATCGATGCGCGCGTCGCCGAATTGCTGAAACTGGTCCAACTGGAAGGTCACGGCGACCGCTATCCCGGTCAACTATCAGGCGGACAGCGACAACGGGTGGGCTTCGCACGGGCACTGGCGCCCCGACCCAGGCTCTTGCTCCTCGACGAACCCTTTGGCGCGCTCGACACGCGCGTGCGCCTTGAGCTGCGCGAATGGCTGCGTCTGCTTCACGCGGCCACCCACCTGACGACCATCCTGGTCACGCACGACCAGGAAGAGGCTCTGGACCTTTCCGACCGTATTGTCGTGATGGATGCCGGGCGTATCCAGCAGGTCGGTTCGCCCAACGAGATCTATCAATTTCCTGCCACTCCCTTTGTGGCATCGTTTATTGGTTCTGCCAATGTGCTGCGCGGTCGGGTGTCCGCGGGCCACGCCCAGGTGGCATCGCTGTCGCTGGACGTGCCTGCAAACACACCTGACGGGACCGCTGTGCGCGCCATCGTCCGGCCACACGACATTCGCATCGAGCGAGCTGGAAATGGCAATGGTGTCTGCAACAGACGAACCGCGGCCGGACGGATTTCCCGCATGGTGAACCTGGGCGCGCATGTGAAGTTGGATCTGGCCCTGACAACCGGCGATGCAGTCACCGTGCACGTCGCCCGGCGCGAATACGACAGTCTGGGATTGGTGGCCGGCGAATCGGTGCTGGTCGACCTGGAAAGTGCTCGCGTGTTCGTAGAGGACTATGTCATCTGAGCCAGACATCGCCCGACTGCGGGCGCTCATTCACAGCCAGGACTGGCCAACCGCTCTGGCGGCAGTGTGTGGCCAGTTTCCCGGGGCCGCAGTCTTCAGCACCAGCTTTGGTCTTGAGGATCAGGCTATCCTTCACGCCATCGCTCAAGCCAACCTTGCCGTGCGCGTGGTGACCCTGGACACGGGACGTCTGTTCGAGGAAACGCACGCTCTGCACGCCCAGACGCGCAAGCGCTACGGCATCTCGATCGACGTCTTCTTCCCTGAGCCAGCAGCGTTGCGCCGCCTGATTGCCGAGCGCGGACCCAACGGTTTCTACGATTCGATCGATAATCGCCGCGAGTGCTGCCGCGTGCGCAAGGTGGAGCCGCTGGCGCTGGCCCTGGCTGGGGCGAAGCTATGGATCACCGGCATCAGGCGCGAGCAGTCCCAGGAACGCGCGCAGCTTGCACCGATCGAGTGGGATGAGCTGCACAGACTGCTCAAGTACCATCCGTTGCTGGATGTGAGCGAGACGGAATTGCGCCGGTACATCAGTTTGCACGACGTCCCCTACAATCCCCTGCACGACAAGGGCTATCCCAGCATCGGCTGCGCGCCCTGCACCCGCGCGGTGGCGCCGGGCGAGCCGGCCCGGCGCGGCCGCTGGTGGTGGGAAGACGATGCCAAGAAGGAATGCGGGCTGCACGTGCAGAATGGCCGGTTGGTCCGCCGCAAGGAGAGCGATTCGTGAAGCTGCTATCTCACCTCGACCGACTGGAAGCCGAGGCCATCTTCATCTTGCGCGAAACCGCGGCGCAGTTTGAACGCCCGGTCTTGATGTTCTCCGGCGGCAAGGATTCCATCACCCTGGCCCACCTGGCGGCAAAGGCCTTTCGGCCCGCCCTGTCGCCTTTTCCCTATCTGCACATCGATACCGGCCACAATTTCCCCGAAACCCTGGCCTTTCGCGACCGATTCGCGGCCCAGATGGGCGCCAAGCTGATCGTGCGTTTGGTCGAGGACAGCATCCGGCAGGGCCGCGCTGCCGAAGAGAAGGGCAAGTTCCCCAGCCGCAATCGGCAGCAGGCGGTTACCTTGGTGGACGCGATTGCCGAACTGAAGCTGGATGCCTGCATCGGCGGCGGCCGGCGCGACGAGGAGAAGGCGCGCGCCAAGGAGCGCATCTTCTCGGTGCGTGACGAGTTCGGCGGCTGGGAGCCGCGCCTGCAACGGCCCGAGCTGTGGAATCTGCTCAACGGCCGCATTCACGTGGGCGAGAACGTGCGAGTCTTCCCGCTCAGCAACTGGACCGAGCTGGACGTGTGGCAGTACATCCGCGCCGAGCGCGTGGCTCTGCCCGAGTTGTACTTCGCGCACCAGCGCGCCTGCGTCGTGCGCGACGGCCTACTGTTCCCCATATCGTCCTTCGTGCGCATCGATCCCGCCGATGATGTACAAGAAAGGCAGATCCGTTTTCGCACGGTTGGCGACATGACCTGCACCGCGGCCTTCCCCTCGGACGTGCGCGACGTGGACGGCATCATCGACGAGCTGCGCGCCTCGGATCTGACCGAGCGAGGCTCGCGGCTGGATGACCAGCGTTCCGACGCCGCCATGGAAGATCGCAAACGCGAAGGGTACTTCTGATGGAACTGCTGAGATTCATCACCTGCGGCAGCGTGGACGACGGCAAGAGCACGCTCATTGGCCGGCTCCTGTACGACAGCAAGACCTTGCTGCGCGATCAGGTCGCCGCCCTGGAACGATCGAGCGCCAAGGGTGGCAACGGCCTGAACCTGGCGCTGCTCACCGATGGTCTGCGCGCCGAGCGTGAGCAAGGGATCACCATCGACGTGGCCTACAAGTACTTCGCCACGCCCCGCCGCAAATTCATCATTGCCGACACCCCCGGGCACGTGCAGTACACGCGCAACATGGTCACCGGGGCCTCCACGGCTGACCTGGCGGTGTTGCTGGTGGATGCGCGCCAGGGCGTGCTGGAGCAAACGCGCCGGCACGCCTATCTGGCCAGTCTGCTGCGCATCCCGCATGTGGTGCTGGCGGTGAACAAAATGGACGCGGTCGACTGGTCACACGATGTGTACCGGCGCATCCGTGACCAGTTCCTGGCGCTTACCAGTGCCTCTGGCTTCACCGATGTGCACGCCATCCCGGTCAGCGCCCTTCAGGGCGACAACGTGGTCGAGTCCTCCCCGCGGGCTCCGTACTACGACGGTCCGCCCCTGCTGCGTTATCTGGAAGAAATTGTGGTCGAACGCCCGAGCCTTCCTGAGCGCGGAAGACTACCGGTGCAGTTGGTGCTGCGTCCGAGCGATCCGGCCCTGCAGGACTACCGCGCGTACGCAGGGGAGGTGACCTCGGGAGTGTTTCGTCCAGGAGACGCGGTGGTCGTGTTGCCCACAAACATTCGCACAACCATTGCCGGGATCGATCGCTACGGCGAGCCGGTCGACGAAGCCTTCGCGCCGATGTCAGTGGCCATTCGCCTGCGCGACGACGTGGACGTGGGCCGGGGCGAGGTGATTGCCTCGGCCGAACGCCCGCCGAGAGTCTCGCAAGAGATCACGGCGCGCCTGTGCTGGATGGCGGAATGGCCTCTCGTGCCGCGCACGCGGCTGCTGGTGCGACACGCGACCGCCTCGGTTCCCGGCATCGTCACCGCCATTGAATCACTGGTCGACATCCACACCTTCGCGGACCTGCCCGGGCCGGCCCAGCTTGCCTTGAACGAGATCGGCAGGGTGCGCATCAAGACCGCCCGCCCCCTGGCCTTCGACGCCTATGCCGAGGAGCGCACCACCGGCGCGTTTGTCCTGGTGGACGAAGCCAGCAACGGAACCATGGCCGCCGGACTCATCACCGCAGAGGAATCACCAACATGACCAGCAAGATCGGCTTCGTCAGTCTGGTGGGCGCTGGCCCCGGGCACCCCGACTATCTGACTGTGAAGGGCGCCCGCGTGCTCAGCCAGGCCGAAGTGATCGTGTACGACGCCCTGATCTCGGATGAGTTTCGCGCTCTCTTTCCCGCAAATTCCGAGATTTACTTTGTGGGCAAACGCTGCGGAAGACACAGCACCAGCCAGGAAGAGATCTGCGCCCTGCTGGTGAATGGAGCCCAACGGGGCAAGCGCGTGGTGCGCCTGAAAGGCGGGGATCCGGGGCTATTCAGCCGGGGCGGCGAAGAGATCCTGGCCCTGCGCGCAGCCGGCGTGTCCTTTGAGATCATTCCGGGCGTCAGCTCGGTATTCGCCGGGGCGGCAGCGGCGCTTTTTTCGCCCACCCACCGGGGCCTTTCCAATCGGCTGCTGGTGTTCGACGGGCATGCGCTCCGTCACGACGACTTCGATTTCCGTCCCTTGCTCGCCCACCAAGCCACCACTGTCGTGCTCATGGGCTCGCGCCAGGTCGAAAGGCTGGCTGCCGGGTTGATTGGCGCCGGCGCCTCACCGGAGCTGCCCATCGCTCTGGTCGAAAACGCAACCTTGGTGGATGAGCACGTGGCCGTGTCCACCCTGGCCCGTGCGGCTGCCGGAGATTTGGTGCCACGGAGCGATGGCCCAGGGATCATCTATGTGGGCGCCGCTGTAGCTCTGGCACAGGCTTCCCCGTCCGGGGCGGCAAAGGCGGCGGCATGAGCGCGCGTCTGCCCCTGTTCGTGGACCTCGCTGGTCGCCGTGTGCTGGTGGTGGGCGGCGGCCGGGGCGCGGAACGCAAGTTGCCTGCCTTGCTCGATGCTGGTGCCGTGGTCACCCTGATCGCGCCCAAGGTGCTCGAGTCGGTGCGTCGCTTGTTGCACGCTTCGCCGAACGGTGAGTTGCTGCGGCGGTGCGCGCGAGTGCAGGACGTGACCGCGAAGTACACGCTACTCTTCCCGCTCACCGACGATTGCGAGCTGAATGAGCGGCTCAGCGTCGCGGCCCGGGAGGCGAAGGTTTGGGTGGCAGGCTCCACTTCACCCGATGGCGCCGACTTTCACCTCGGGGCCGTGGTGGATCGAGGGCCGGTGCGGCTCGCAGTCTCCACGAACGGTGCCGCGCCTGCGCTGGCGGGTCTGCTTGCCCAAGTGCTGCGCCAGCTCCTGCCCGAATCTCTGGATGGTGACGTGACGGCGCTGCGCCGAGAACGACACCTTCTTCGCGCAACTTTGGGCACTTCAGCCCAGCGGGGTGCTCTGCTCGCGCAGGCTGTGCAGTTCCTCGAAAACCGTCCGGCAGAAAGCAATTGAACGTGGAAGCCGAAACGCTGCTTCGCCTTCCCGCGCGTGTGCGCCAGGACGTGGCTGGCTACGGCGCCGAGGTGGCGCGTTTCCAGCGTGGCGAGATCAACGCCGCTGCCTTTCGCGCTTTTCGCGTGCCCATGGGCGTGTACGAGCATCGCGAGGCAGGCCGCTTCATGGTGCGCGTGCGCCTGGGGGCCGGCCTGGCCTTGCCCCACCAGCTTGAACGCATCGCCCGATTGGGCGGTCAGTACGGCAACGGCGTCTTGCACGTCACCACTCGCCAGGACATCCAGATTCACGATCTGACGCTGGAATCCACCGTTGCGGTGCAGGAGAAATTACTGGAAGTCGGCCTCAGTGCGCGTGGCGGCGGGGGCAACACGGTTCGCAACGTCACTGCGTGCCCGCGCGCCTCGGTTTGCCCCAAGACCGCATTCGACGTGGCCCCGCACGCCATCGCCACGGCAGAGTACCTGCTGCAGAGCCCTCGCTCGTTCAGTCTGCCTCGCAAGTACAAGATCGCCTTCTCGGGCTGCAGCGACGACTGCGCCTTTGCCTCGGTGAACGATCTGGGCCTCTTCGCCCACGAGCGCGATGGCCGACAGGGCTTTGCCGCCTATGCGGGCGGCGGGCTGGGACCACAGGCAGCGGCAGCGGTGTTGATTGAGGAATTCATCGAACCAGCGCAGATTTTCCTAGTGGCCGAGGCCGTGCAGCGCCTCTTCGATCGCCTGGGTGACCGCGCCAACCGACACCAGGCGCGCCTGCGCTACGTGCTGCGCAGGCTGGGCCGCGAGGCGTTTGTCGACGAGTACCGCAAAGAACGTGCCGCCGTCGAGCGCGAGGGATTGGCCGAGGCTGTGACCGCGCCGCGACCGATTCCGGCGTCGTTCACCGGAACTCCCGGCGCAACCGACGCGCCGGTGCCTCCGGGCTTTCTGGCAGAACGAGATCCAACGCGTTTCACGCTGCACGTGCAGCTGCAGAATGGACGAATTCCTGGAGCCGATCTTACCAAGGTCGCCCACATCGCACGCGACCTGGGCGCCGGCCTCGTGGCGGCGACCCAGCAACAGGACTTGCTGGTATTTGGCATCCCGGCCGAGGGTGTGGCGGCGGCTCGCGCGGCCATCGCCGAACTCGATGTCCCTGCCACATCACGAAGGCCCAAGATCGTCGCCTGTGCCGGGGCCTCCACCTGCAAGTTGGGCCTGTGTCTCTCCCCGGCTCTCGCAGAAGCTTTGGAGCAGCGCCTTGCTTCCGTCGACACTGCTGCGGGTCCCGAAGTCATTCGCCTGAGCGGCTGCCCGAATGCTTGCGGCAATCACGTCATTGCGGCTCTCGGCTTCGAAGGGCGCGCCAGGCGACACAACGGCCGACTGATGCCGCTTTACGAAGTCCTGGCCGACGGACGCCCTGAAGAAAACCACGTCAAGTTCGGCGAACGCCTGGGCGCGGTCCCCGCCAGACTGATTCCCGAACTTGTGGCCGAAATCTACGCCAAGGGTCTTGCCAGCGTCGAGGCGCTGCGCCCGCTGGTTGCGCGCTACGCCCGCGTGCCAGACCAGGTGCCCGAGTATTTCTACGTCGACGTGGGAGGCAGCGAGCCATTCTCGCTGGCCGGTCGCGGACCGGGTGAGTGCGGTGCCGGCGTTCTTGATGTGGTCCGCGTCGACCTTGAAGACGCGGCCGATGCCCTGGCCGAGGCTCAACGATCGGCAACTGGCCCTGGCCGCAGTTCCAATGTCCACCGCGCCATCACCGCAGCTGCTCGCGCCTTGCTGCCGCTCTTTGGCATCGAGGCGCGCAAGGACCGCGAGGTCACCGCCGCTGTCTCGCAGTACCTGATCACGCCAGGATGGGTCGCTGCAGACACCGAAAAGTTGCTCGCCGCCGCCCTCGACTGGCGTCTCGGGGATCGGGAGAACCTGGACGACTTGCTGGAAACAGCCCGCGCCTTTCACCAGCGGGTGCTCGACCTGTTCGCTTCCCTGGACGGCAATCTCCAGTTTCGTCTGGCCCCGATTGTCAAACCGGCGCCAGCGACCGCACAGACGCCAACAGCCCCGGTTGCCGACCTCCGCGGCGTGGCCTGCCCGATGAATTTCGTGAAGGCCAAGATCGCACTGGAGAGAATCGCTGTGGGCGAGACGCTGGATGTGCTGCTCGACGGCGGCGCCCCGACCGACAACGTGCCCGTCAGCTTCACCGAGCAGGGCCACCAGATCCTGTCCATCACGCCCGAGGGCCCGAGCTTCCGGGTCAGCGTGAAGCGAGCCAAGTAGAACATGCGTATCGCGCGCAGCCTGATTGATCTTGTCGGCAACACCCCGCTTGTGCGTCTAGCTGGGGAAGAAGGGATTGCGGAGACTGGCTCAACTGACGACACGTCGACCGGGGTGGGATGGTGTAGACCATTCCCGCGCTGACCTCTCAGGGGCAGCCAGCCAGCCCGATCGCCGAGGGGCTGAATCCCAGCTGGCCGTCGGCCTGCAGGCCGTTGTTGCGCGAGCCCCAGCACCAGACGGCCCCGTCGTCCGCTCGAGCGCAGGTGGAGTCGGGACCCGCGCTGACCTCGACGAAAACCGTGCCCGGAGCCGCGGCGCGAACCGGAGTCGTCGTGTCTCTCCCGAGGTCGGCCGTGCTGCTGCCGAGCTGGCCGGAACCGTTCCATCCCCAGCACCAGACGGCCCCGTCGCTCGTGCACGCGCAGGTGTGGGTATCGCCGGCCGACACCTGTACCACATTCGACAGCCCTGCCACCTTCACCGGCACGGGGCTGGAGACTGTCGTGCCATTCCCGAGCTGACCCGAATCGTTGGCGCCCCAACACCACGCAGTGCCGTCTTCGAGCCGAGCGCAGGTGTGCCATGCCGAGCCAGGCGACACCTGGCGTACATCATTCCCGAGAGCGGCGACCTGAACCGGGGTCGGGCTCGGAAGCTTGCTGCCATCGCCGAGCTGCCCGGCATTGTTGGCGCCCCAACACCAGAGCGTGCCATCAACGAGCCGCGCGCAGCTATGCACGTTGGAGCTGGCCACCTCGACCGCGGGTTGGCCAAGCTTCACTTGCGTCGGAAGCGGTTCGAAGAAGCTGGACGTTCCATTTCCGAGCTCGCCGTTGTCGTTGCGTCCCCAACACGACACGCTACCGTCAGCGAGCCTGCCACAGGCATGTCCCCAACCCGCAGCGACCTCGACGGCCGCCGGCAGGCCGGCCACTTGGGATGGCACGGGCTGCCGGTCGAACACCCCGGCCGAGTTGCTGATCATGCCCCAGCACCAGATCCCGCCATCGCTGAGCAGGGCGCAGGTCGTGCCGGAGCTCCCGGCGGCAATTTGCATGACCGACTTTCCCAGACCGGAGATGGGAACCGGTCCCGAGGTGTCTGCCTGGGGGCCATAGCCGAGCTCGACGTAGTAGCTCTGGCCCCAGCACGAGACGGTTCCGTCCGTCAGGCGCGCGCAGTAGGAGGCGAACGAGGCCGCAAGCTGGGCTGCCGCGGTCTTCAAGCTCGCAACCTTGCGGGGCTCGGTCTGGAACGGCAGGCTGCCGGTTCCGAGCTGGCCCCAATCGTTGCTGCCCCAGCAGCGCAGATTCGACGTGGCATCGATTGCGCAAGCGGTAGATTCGCCGACTGCAACCTGCTTGGCCCCGGTCACCGACGCCACCGTCACCGGCTGGCCACTCGGGTACAGGGTTCCATCGCCCAATTGGCCGTGGTCGTTCAGCCCCCAACAAGCAAGCGTGCCGTCGCGCTTGCGCGCACAAGAGAGCTGCATCCCCAGCGCGACCTCTTCGGTATCCGGCAGGTTCGCGGCCAATACCGGTGTCGTGTTGACGGCCGAGCTTCCCCAACACCAGAGCGAGCCGTCCTTCGCGATGGCGCAGGTCTCGTCCGAGCCCGCGTAGATGCGCAAGGCCGGCTGGTCGAGGCCCATGACCTGGACAGGTACCAGACTGCTGACAGTGGAGCCGTTGCCGAGCTGGCCGGCATTGTTGTTGCCCCAGCAATACACAGTTCCGTCGACCTTGAGAGCACAGACGTGTGATGCGCCGGCAGCGAGAGAGGCGGCGTCGCGTGAAATCCCAGCCACTTGCACGGGTGCAAACGAGAGGGATGTGACCGAGCCGGCGTTCAGGTAGCCCCAGCACCAGACCGATCCATCCGTCCTGCGAGCGCAGGCGTAGTCGACGGCGAGGGCGACCTGCGCGACCGCGGCTCCGAGGCCCGATACCAATGTGGGGGAAGCCGCGTAGGCGAAGGTCTGGCTACTGAGCTGCCCGCCGTCGTTGACGCCCCAGCACCAGAGCCAGCCGTCGCGACCGAGGGCGCAGGTACTATTTCCGCTGGCCGTCAGCTGAACCACACCGGAGCCGGGCGAAGCCACCTGCACCGGTGCAGCCCTGGTCTCCCCGGTGCCATCGCCGAGCTGACCTGACGAGTTGTCGCCCCAACACCAGAGCGATCCGTCGCTTGCCAAGGCGCAGGTATGGTGCCAGCCCATCGCCACATGGACGACCGAGCCGCAAAGCTGGCCCTGAGCCGACTCCCCGCCAGCATCGCGCGGCTCTTGCCAAGCCGACGCATCCAGAGCATCCGCCCATCCGCCGTCGCTGGGGGCGTCGGGCGGCAGAGCGGCGGCGCCATCAGCGCCAGCGTCGCGATGGGAAACCTTCAAGCCATCGTGACAAGCAGGCAACGAAGCCAGACAACACGCGAGCAAAGAGCCAACGAGCGTGCGCACCAGAGTCACGCTACCACAGCTGAGCTTGATCGGCTTTCGCCAGATCCCAGTCCCAGGGTCATGTGCAGGAAACACGCAACAGACGGGCAGGACTGCCGCGAACAGGCTGTCCTGGTGGTCTGGCGAGGCCACGAAGATCAAGGAACCGAGTTTCCACCGTGCAATTTGAATCCGCAAACGGTTCGTCGTTGCCACGACTTCGCACTAAAATGACTATCCACTCGGAAGTTTGTAGTCAGTTAAGCGCCCGTATCGCGATTCTGCTAGTCTGCCGGTTATGAGCTGGGGCCGCTGTTGGCTGGCAGAATGCGTGGCGTTGTCTTCGATCGGGCTTGCCTGCTTTCGGACGCCGATGAACCTACGGCGGGGGGTGACGAAGAACGACACCTCGGAAGGAGGCGCGACTGGCACCGCAGGCGGGGCGAGCGGTGTCACGGCGAGCATCGGTGGAACGACGAGCGTGGCCGACCCAGGGCCGCCAAGCTGTGTCGGCCTGGCCGCGACCTGCGGGCCGTCGAACGAGAGCTGCTGTGCCAGCCCGGCTGTGGCAGGTGGAACCTTCAATCGGGACCGCGGCGGGGGCAGTCCGGACACGGGCGCCCCGCCGACGGTGAGTGACTTCTACCTCCAGCGGTGGGGCAACGGAGACGGTGCCGGTGGCTAGGGAGGCAAGGAAGGCCCGCCCACAGGCGGCAGACGTGAGATCGCGCCTCCGCCAGGGTAGGAGCAGAAATTTCGCCGAATCGGTCTGCCTACCGGTGCCGGTCTAGCGTCACATGCACGATTCCAATTTCCCTTCGACCCGCGCGATGTCCGTCTTGATGCACGGGTTAGCCTTTCTCGCTCGCACCTCCTCGATGCTGATATTGTATGCGCTCTGTCATATTGCGGTAACAGTACTCACAATGTTCCCGGTCATCCTTCCGATGTTTGTGCTTAACGTTTGGGAGATGCGAGTGCTTTCGGGTGGGCTACCATTGGTCCTGCTACTATTCACCTGCATCGGCATGGTGGGACTCGCTATTCTGATAAGCGTGCCTGCCGCCACCGCCCTCGCACGATTCGCGCTCCGATTGTGGCCCATTGACCTTGATTGTCCAAGATCGCGGCGGATCTGGCATGTGACCCGCGGTATCCTTGTCGTCGCCGTCCTTAATACTAGGGTGCCGCCCCTTAGCAGTCTGCCTGACCTTCTGACTTTCCCACGCGATGTGGTCTCATTCTCCCGCTGGCTCATTTCTCTAAGCACTTCCGTCGGCCTTATTGCTATGTGGGTTGGGGCCGTATTCATGGTGAGTGTCGCTCATCTGAGCTACTCGCGGCTCATGAGAGGGCCATATGTCCTGTTCTTGCGTAGATTTTCCAGCTTTGCCGATCGCATCTTGATGGGGGATTTCCTGCGCTCAATCCCAGAGGGACTAAGACCCGTCTTCATGGCATCCCCTCCAACCTCTCCCGCGAACTGGGATTTTTGGCTGTGGGCATTCTCAGGCCTACGGTTTCGCCATCCTCTGCGAAGTTTGCCGCTGCAGTTCAAGGCAAGAGATCCTTCCTGGATAGGAAACGTCGCCAACTTCGTCAGAGGCGCACGATGTATCGTCGTAGAGGAAACCACGCCTTCTCTGAGCATCGAAATCGAGCACAAACTAGTGGCCAACATCGTCGAGCCGAGCAAAGTAATTCGGTTGAGTGATAGTTTGCCGCGACAAAACGTACTGTCTGTCGACCGTTCGGGACGGGATTCGCAAATTGCATCGTCTCCGTCCGCCGAAGGCGATTTGGAGAATACCTCCGGGTCTGACGAAAACGATGATGACTCCATGGACCAGATTCTCTACCCATCGTTCATACTCTACGTCTCTAGGACGCTCCGCGACCTCGCGCATGTGAGTGCCACCTCTCCTCGACTCGAGAGTTCCGCCCTTGCGCTCGGGGAGACCTTGGCGGGGGGATCAGTCCTCTTGCCTCAGGAGAACGGGGGGCTTCGGTTGCTGTATGCCGGTCGGAACAAGCAGTCGGCCCGACTGTGGAGGTCCGTCAGATACTCGAAGGACTATTTCAATGGGATTCCAGGAACTATCCTTCGGATTGGGGCGATTGTGGTAGCCGGGCTGCTAATGCCTGGTTTCCCAGGTGCTCGCTTGCCGTTCTCGCTTCCATTCGGCGGGGCCGGAATCCCGTCGTGGACACTCCTCCTATTGTATTCTGCACCTTTTGTCTTTCGATCCTCGATCTCAAGGAGCTCACGAACAGAGCTTCGAACTGCCATCAGGTCCACCATTTCAAGGGCGGGTCCCGATGGAACCGCGCCTTCTTCGTAACCCGTCCACGAGCGGCGTAGCGGGCGGGGTTGCCCGGCCATTCCGCCCAAATAGAAATGTCCCCTTTGGTCCTGAAAGAACATGCCACCGCAGGGCCGGGAAGGGCGTAGGCCGCAAACGGTTCGTCGTTGCCACGACTTCGAGAGCGAACAGTACAAGGATCGGAGAACTGCCCTTAGCGCAGGACCTGCGAGTTGATGACCTGGGCGGGACTCTTGGCGATGACGTAGAAGCCGGGAAGATCGGGGGTTTCGAAAGTGCCGCGGGGGTTGTTGCGGGTGATCGAGTCTGTGATGGTGATTGACCCGGTTTGGTTGTTACTGACGAAGAAGATCGCGCTACCACCTTCGTTTGCCATGTTGTTTTCGATCAGGCTGCTGGCGACATTGAGCACGATCTCGTTGCCGTCGTTGTAGATGGCGCCGCCATTGCCGCCCTGGCCGCTGTTCGCGCCGTGGCCGACGGCAGTGTTCTCCGAAAGCAGCGTGTTGATGATGTTCCACGACACGCCGATGCTGCTGAGCGCGCCACCATTGGCACAGGAGTTACCGAGACCCGCCTTGCCACCGAACGTGCTGTTGACGATCCACACCGGGCGTTTCGGGCCGGCGCCCGCCGCAGTCAGGTAGTCGAGCTTGCGAATCGCGCCGCCTCCGACATCGGATCCGAGGTCGTCGCACACGTTGTTGAAAAAGCGCGAGTTGACGACCTTGAGGCTTCCGCCCTGAGCGTGGATTGCGCCGCCGCCCCCGTCATTGTTCGTGCCTTCGGCAATGCCTTTCGCGCTACCGTCGACGAAGGTGATGTTTTGCACGACAAGCTGGACGCCCGGGTTGGTGTTGCAGTCGCCCGGTCCCGGCGGGTAAACCTGCGCCTTGTCACAGGTGGCCATGTAGAGGATGCGGGTCGTGCCGCCACCGCTCAACGTGACCTTGTTGCCGCCGTCAATTACCAGCTTGGTCCCCTTGTCGTTAAAGACTTTCGCGGTCGAGGTGAGAACGATGGTCACCGGATCGGGCCCGCAGTTGAACGTGATGATGCCGCCGTTCGCGACCGCCGCCACAAACGCGTCGCCGGTGCAGTTCGTGGGGGTTCCCGTTCCAATGACGGTGGTGGGCGACGACACGTCTTCGGCTTGCCCCTCGGCGGGAATGACCGCGTTTCCATCCGGGTAACCAGCGGGTGGTCCGTCTTGCGGGTTCGTTGGCGGCGTTGCGCCGGACGACGGCGATCCTCCGCCGCCGCATGCGGCAGGGGCGGTGAGCGCGACAAGTGCAACCGCGACAACGGCGCAGGACTTTGAAACCATCCTTCCACGGTATCACGTCCCTGTCCCTTGCCAGACGAAGATGGAGTAACGCCTGGCTCACTTCGGCATCACAGACTAAGGAGGGCGGAGTCGCCTGCGTTATGACGCTCCGACAACCCAATAAGGAGACTGCGATGAAGAATGTCATCCGTTCGGCTTCGATATTTGGAGTCATGGTTGGCTTGCTTGGCGCTGCGGCACACGCGGCACCGGCTCCCGCTCCCGCCGCTGCTCCGTCCGCGAAGGGAGCGTTTCAGCGCGACCTGCTCGGTGTGTACAGCTACAACGAGAAACAAGTTCTGCAACTGGAGGAGGCCGTCCCGCAGAGCAAGTTCAATTGGCGGCCAGCACCGGGGGTTCGCTCGATCGCCGAGGCGTACTTGCACATCGCTTTCGCCAACTACGGCCTGACCAAGGCGGCGACGGGCAAGGAGCCTCCGGCCGATGCCGGTTGGGAAATGAATCCGGCCAAGTGGGACAAG
>Ga0224523_1000666_pt1 | contig 16670 bp, 11 predicted proteins | sample CFST50metaG_FD_182732 | JGI IMG/M metagenome (GOLD analysis project Ga0224523, IMG submission 182732) | Peat soil microbial communities from Stordalen Mire, Sweden - C.F.S.T50 | ecosystem: Environmental > Terrestrial > Soil > Wetlands > Peat | place: Sweden: Norrbotten County, Stordalen Mire...
ATGTTACGCATTAATATTTATTATTATTTACAAAAGTCACTCAGAGCCTGACATAGCTTTGAGTTGCGGGATGGCGTCAGTGTCGAAGAGTGAATCAATGGTCGGCTTCGACACGATTCTCCTTCCACTGTCGTTACAGGAAAATCGGCTCTGTCTGACCATTGATTTTGTATGAATTTATATTGTTTGCGTAACATCAGTTAATTGTTTTTAATAAACCTGAGAATTATTTACGTTGCCGTATTTTTTCGTTCAAGCTGCTGCAATTAATGGAGATATTATATTTTTGGTTACTCCCTTTTTAAAAAATGTTTTCGAGATATTTGTAGGAATGACAAATAAAGATCGCCCTTCAATTTTTTTACATTTGATCAAGTTCCTTCTTATCAGGTCACGTACTATTTTATACGTTATAGATGTAATGTCTATTTGATAAATGCTTATGCTATTTCCAATCGAGTAATTGGCAACGATGCGCCTGATTTCTCTAACATATTTATTTTTCATGATCTTAGGTTTTAACAATTTCGAAAAATTATTTAATTAGCCGCTCCCACAAGTGAGGCTGCATCCGAGCAAACTGGAGTAGTTGGTGCAATATCTGATGGCGTTTTGTATTCATCAATCGGAGTTACGCTCATTGTTTCGCTGTAAACAGGTCCATTAGATAAAGAATCAATAGACAACCTGTAATACAGGTTTGCTTTTACCGGTGATTTATCAGTGAAATAATAAGCAATATCACCCGGAACGTTAGCACCGTAAATTTTAATGAATCCTATCACTTCATAATTTGTTGCATCAAGTGATCTTTCAACTGCCACGATTTGGTTTTTGGTATTGCCATTTATAGTAAGGTGCAGATACACTTTGCCATTAAAATACCTGCTTGTAATAGTTTTAACATGTATTGCCTTTTGAAGATTTGAATCTTCAGGATTCAGCATTATTGTTTGTGAATTAACCCTGAAAGCAGGTATGCTTATTAAAAGGAAAAGCATTATGTAAAATCTATTTTTCATGGCTATTATTTTTTTCTTAATGTAAAGTTACGTTTCTGTTGATGGGAAATCATTCGTATATATACCACTTTTATAATTGTTTTTTTATTTGTCAATATATAATTTCTTAACAGTAACCTTGCGCCCATTATTTATTTCAACCATATAAAGTCCTTTATTGACAGTATTCAGGTCAAGTGCGTAAATATTAAATCCTTTGAGCGCTGAATATTCATTCTTACTGATTGTTTTTCCAGTTATATCATAAAGCCTGATCGTGATCATATTATCTGCATCGGCTGTATAACTCACTGTTGCACTGTTTACGGCAGGATTGGGATATATTGAAAGGGGATTAGATTGACTAACTTCATTGCTTAAGTTAATTAAATTGTTGTTAGGTCTTGTTGCAAGAGTATTGAAAAAACAGGATGCAGTATAGTCACTCTTTCCTGCTGCACATACTGTTTGTACCTGGTATTCATACCTTGTTGATGCATCAAGTCCCACAACAACAAATAAATTTCCTGTTGTATTACCCGACATCCACGATTCAGCTCCTTTTACCCTGTATTGAATATTATAACTGGTAGCTTCTGCAATAGCTTTCCAGCTTATAGTTGCAGATACATCTATTATTGAATATGCTCTAAACTCTACTGGTGTTCCGCAAGATACAGCCCCGTCAATAGTGTTAAAAGAATAAGATGTTGAAAAGCTACTTGTTCCTAACTCGCATAAAGTTTGAACCTGGTATTCATATCTTGATAATGGAGTAAGTCCGGCAACAGTGAATGAATTTGATTTTGTATTTACAGTTGACCATGTTGATGCGTTGACCTCTTTGTATTGAACATTATAACTGAATGCATTAAAAACAACTGTCCACTCTAATTTAGCGGAACTATCTGTTATTGAAACAACCGTTAACCCTGATGGTACACCACAGGTAAAAGAAGGTGATTTTTTTTCATTTGAAGTTTGTGCGCTTATGCTTATCACTGAAAGGAAAAGGGAAGCAAGTAAAAGTAATTTTTTCATGGTTTTTGTTTTTATTTAGTTTTATAGAACAAAGGTACTTTCTGGCAAAGAGGGAATCATTGGCATATATACCTGATTTAATAAAAAATTGATTTGGATGAATGGTATTTTTACCATTCATTATTTTTTAGTTCATTTGAAAAAAATAAAAATTTTCTCCAGATGATCTGTGAATAATAATATTTAATAGCTTTGAATTAATAAAGGATGAAAATATCAGACAGATGAACAAGTTATACTTAATTAAAAAAGATATATGAAGGCATTTAGGAAAGTAATCAGCATTTTTATTTTATTGACTTTGGTAACATTTGTTCAAGGACAAGGAAAAATAGTTGACGAATTCAAAGTCAAAAAAGAAAGAGTTAAAGTAATTTTTTACGATCCGCTATTAGCTTTAGCAAAAAATTCCAACTTTAAAACAAAATCAGATAAAGAGAAATCGGATTTGCTTGACAATTATCTTCATAATAATCCATTGTATTTATTTATCATTACTAACGCAAAAACTTCAGATATTACATATTTGTGTATTAGAGGGAATCCCAATAAATCGAAAACGAAAATGTTTTATAAAGTTGAAGTAATTAAAGGAATATCTGATACGGCTTTTAATCCATGCATTAGTAATTACTCAGACAAGATTATTAAAATTATTGACAATGTAAATTGTGGTGGAACGTTGTTTGAAAATATGGAAATATTTGCAAGCCCAGAAAACAAAAAATATGTTGGAAGCGGAATTCAGCTATTTGGGTACTTTTACAGGGTGCAACCATTTTCAGAAATAAAAAGCTCGATAATAAATATTATTGAGGAATTATAATTCAAAGACAACCTTATAAACCCGTTGGCTGCTCTTAGCAGCGGTTATGATTGCTAACGCTTCGTCCCATAATCTGACATTGTTTATGCAAACAAATTGCTTTTTATTCTTTATAAAATAAATCCTTTTATAATTCCACTAAGTGGTTACGAACAGCGTACATAATAAGTTCGGCGGTATTCCTCGATTCTGTTTTAGCAATCAGGCTTGCCCTGTGCGCATCAATGGTGCGCTGGCTCAAAAATATCTTCTCGGCAATTTCGCCCGAAGGAAGTCCCTTGCAGATCAATTGCAGCACTTCCATTTCGCGGCTGGATAAGCCGGATTTACTGATATTGTTACTCATCACCAATTCGGTGGTTTTCCCTGAGGTCTTTTCAATGATGTTTCCCATCATGCATTCTTTTCCTTTTATCTTCACGATGATCCCTGATAATTCAACGACTACAGGAGTCTGATCTTTTTTTAATAGTATTAATTCAGTATGAACAGAGCTATGCATGCCATTGATGCATTTGTGTATCTGTTCAAGGCTTTCGTTGCTCTCATCATTGTAAGCCATATCTTCAAAACTCAGTATCTTCATTTCTTCCTTACTGTAGCCAATGATCTCAGAGAGCTTGGAATTGGAATAAACAAACTTATTATTTTCATAAATATAAACTCCCACAACAGGATTATCAAGCATAGCATAAAATTTTTCATCGCTTTTATTTATATAGCGGTCGTTTTTGTCAAGTCTTATTTTAATGCTTTTAAGCAATTCGGAATAATCGAAAGGTTTTGCCAGATAATCATCTGCGCCTAACTGCATGCCAAGCCGCATATCATCCTTCTGTATCTTTGCAGTAAGAAAAATAAATGGTATCGTGCTTGTATCGGGAAACGATTGCAGGGTTTTACAAACTTCATAACCGTTCTTCAACGGCATTGAAATATCGCTTATAATAAGATCGGGGATTATTTCGATAGCCTTTTGAATACCGTCAACCCCATTGATAGCAGTAAATACTTCAAATCCTTCTTCGTTTAAAAATTCAACAGTAGTTTCTAAAATTGCAGGATCATCTTCGATGATCAAAATTTTCTTTTTCATGTGTTTCTTTTTTGTTTTTTAAAGGTCACATGGAATACGCCATGAATAATCATTTACAGTTGTTGTGTAATTTATTGCTCATGGCTATTTCATATTCTTGCTTTAATACTATTATTATTTTTCGGGCTTTTTAAAAGGTATTTTCACTATTACGGTTGTTCCTTTATCAACAGCGCTTTTAATTTCAATTGAACCTTCATGTAGTTCAACACAACGTTTCACGATTGAAAGTCCAAGTCCCGTACCTTTTATTGATTCAGCATTTGAAGCTCTGTGAAAGGGTTCAAAAATATATTTCAGGTCTTCTTCGGGAATCCCTATGCCATGATCAGTTATAGTAAAAATAATTTTATCATTGTCTATTATCACCGAAAAATCAATTTGTTTTTCATGTCCTGAATATTTTACGGCATTTGAAAGTATGTTGTTTAAAATGTGACGAAGTAATGTTTCATCGGCAAGCGTTTTAATTGAACCGGGTTTAGCCCAGAAATTGATCATGATCGATTTTCCGAAAACAGCTTTGATATCATCAAAAGCCTGTTGACAAACTTCTTCTATGGCGCAAAGTGAGGGATTATAGCTCATTTTTCCGCTTTCGTCCTGCCCTATTATTGAAATATCATCAAGCAGTAAATTTGTAAATCGTATTGAATTATAAATTGTATTAAAGAACTTTTGTTTTTTTTCCGCATCCCACTTATCGCCGTATCTTTCAAAAAGCTGCACACTTGATTTTATTCCGGTAAGCGGTGTGCGGAATTCGTGTGAGATAACTGAAATAAAACGGTTCTTAATTAAATTCAATTCTTTTTCTTTTTCAATTACTTTTTGTCTTTCATCACTCTCAATTTGTAATCTAAAATTAGCAGCAGCAAGTTCGGCAGTCCGTTCTTTTACTTGTATCTCCAGGTTTGTATAGGCTTGCTGGAGTAGTTCTTCGGCTTGCTTTCGCTTACTCTCAATCTCGTTTTCGTGCAGGGCTCTTTTAATTGCAGGAACCAGGCGATCCAGTTTGCTTTTCACCACGTAATCCATAGCACCGTTCAACATCGCCTGAATTGCGGCATCTTCGCCAATTGTTCCTGAAACAAATATAAATGGTATGCAGGAATATTGTTCTCTTGCAACCTTTAATGCTTCGTTGCCGTTATATCCCGGCAGGCTGTAATCGGATAATATCAGATCTATATTTTCCTTTTCCAGAATTTTCAAATAATCATTTTCATTGTCGGCTAAAAAATAATCATGCACGATTCCCCCGCTTTCGATCAAAGCGTGTATAAGCTCTGAATCGCCTAACGAATCTTCAAGATGCAATATTTTTATTTTTTTGTCCATCAATCTTGACTCATTATTACTTTAAGAAAATATCATGATAAATGTTTAGGCGGAAGCTGATTTATTACAACCCAATATTGTCCCAATGTTTTAATTGCATCAATGAACTGAACAATATCAACAGGTTTAACCACATAAGAATTAGCGCCAAGTTTGTAACTCTCCACCAGGTCTTTTTCTTCGCGGGATGATGTTACCATGATCACCGGAATTGCTTTGAATTTAGGTTCATCGCGGATGTGTTTAAGCACTTCGATACCATTCATCTTAGGCATTTTTATATCCAACAGAATAACGGCTGGATTGCCAAACCCGCGACTACCATATTTACCGCGTTTATACAAATAGTCGAGCGCTTCTTCGCCATCTTCGGCAACATCTACTTCATTCGCCAGGTTTTTTTCGGCAAGGGCAGCTATTACAAGCTCAACATCTTTTGGACTATCGTCCACGATAAGAATTCTTTTTACTTCTGCATTCATGATTTTGTTTTTTATTGGTTGTTTATGAGTGTTTTTATTTATAAGTGCCTAGAGTTATATTTTTTTGTTCTTATTATTTAAACTTTAAGTACTCCAAACTTTAGTTCACTTTAAGTACTTATTTTTTCTAATGATTCGGTTTACTAAAGAAAAATGTAGATCCTTTTCCAACTTCACTTTCTGCCCAGCATTTTCCGCCATGCCTCATTATTATCCTTTGCACATTAGCAAGTCCAATTCCTATCCCTTCAAAATCTTTGGCTTTGTGCAGCCGCTGGAAAACACCAAAAAGTTTATCGGCATACTTCATATCAAACCCGGCTCCATTATCTTTGATATAAAATATAGTTTCATCATTCTCGATCTTGCCACCAATTTCAATCACTGCTTTTTCTTTGTTTCGTGAATATTTCAATGCGTTAGAGATGAGATTTACCCAAACCTGGCTGATCAGGCTCTCGTCGCCCCATGCATCTGGCAGATCAGAAATAATTATTTCAACATTTCTACCGGCTAATTCATCACTGAATGTCTTTATTACCTGGGCAACCATGTCTTTTGAATTAATTTTTGTGCCCGACAGTTCCGTTCTGCTTAATCTCGAAAATGTCAATAATGCATCGATCAGGTTTCCCATTTCAAGTACTGACTCTGAAATGATATTAAAATATCTTAACCCGGTTTCATCGAACTGAGATAAATTATTTTTTTTCAGCAGATCTATAAAACCGCCAATATGTCTTAGCGGCGCACGCAGATCGTGAGATACAGAATAACTGAATGCTTCGAGTTCTTTATTTTCGGCTACCTGTTTTTCTTTTTCTTCATTTTGAATTACAATTTCTTTATCGGCAATGACCAGTTCTGCTGCACGTTTTCCTTTCTCTGCTTTTTGGAAGACAAGTTCTTTGTCAGCAATGATCAACTCTGCTGCGCGTTTTTCTTTTTCTTCGTTTTGAAAGATGAGTTCTTCATTTGCAATGATCAACTCTGCTGCGCGTTTTTCTTTTTCTTCGTTTTGAAAGATGAGTTCTTCGTTTGCAATGATCAACTCTGCTGCACGTTTTTCTTTTTCTTCGTTTTGAAATATAAGTTCTTTGTTTGCAATGATCAACTCCGCTGCGCGTTTTTCTTTTTCTTCATTTTGAAAGATGAGTTCTTTATTTGCAATGATCAATTCATCTGCACGTTTTCCTTTCTCTTCATTTTGAAAGTCAAGTTCTCTATCAGCAATGACAAGCTCTGCAGCCCGCTTTTCTTTCTCTTCATTTTGAAAGATAAGTTCTTTGTTGGCAATATTCAGTTCATCAGCGCGTTTTTCTTTCTCCCTGTTTTGAAAAGTAAGTTCTTTGTTGGCAATGCCTAACTCTGCAGCACGTTTGCCTTTTTCCTCATTTTGAAATACAAGTTTTTTATTAACAATAATTAATTCTGCTGCACGTTTTTCTTTTTCTTCGTTTTGAATGGCAAGCTCAATATTAGCAATGCCTAACTCCGCCGCACGTTTTTCTTTTTCTTCATTTTGAAAAGCAAGCTCTTTGTTGGCCATCATTAATTCATCTGCACGTTTTTCCTTCTCCCTGTTTTGATATACGAGTTCTTTATTCGCAATGATCAACTCCGCTGCACGTTTTTCTTTTTCTTCGTCCTGGAAAGCGAGTTCTTTGTTTGCAATACCTAACTCCGCTGCACGTTTTTCTTTTTCTTCGTCCTGAAAGACAAGCTCTATGTTTGCAATGCCTAATTCAACGGCACGCTTTTCTTTCTCCTCGTCCTGAAAGGCCAGTTCTTTGTTTGCAACACCCAACTCCGCCGCACGTTTCCCTTTCTCTTCTTTTTGAAAGGCAAGCTCTTTATCTGCAATGCCCAGCTCAGCGGCCCGCTTTCCTTTTTCTTCTTTTTGAAAGGCAAGTTCTTTGCGGGCAATGATCAACTCAGCAGCCAGTTTTTCTTTCTCTACTTTTTGAAAAGCAAGTTCTTTGATAGCAATTGCTAGCTCATCCGATTTTTTTCTTTTTTCCATAGTCGTTTTAAGAAAATTGTATTATTTCAAAATTGGCGTTATCACTTGATGATACAAAGCTGAGGATATTTATTAGGAATGGTATTACACAATTCTGAATAATTGTTACATCATTCACACATCATAAAGAATTAACAAAATGCAATCAACATTTTTTTATTACAACTTGTAAAAGAAAAAAGAGGCTGCCTAATTTTTCTTTTAGACAGCCTCTCTATTTAAGTAAATATTATTTGATAAGAACGTTTACTATTGTGGAATAATATCAATAATAACGGTTCTGTTATAAAAGCGTCCTTCCGGATACTTGTTATCAAATGGTGCAAAGTCCAGGTACTCTCCAAATCCGAAAACATCAAATTTAACATCGCTCCTGCCGGCTTTTGCGAGACCGTTCTCAAAAATCTTCTTTGCATCAAGCGCACGGGCTACTGATAATTTGTAATTATTTTCTTCCGTTCCTATAATATCGGTATAGCCGGATATAATGACCTTTCCGCCTTTAGGAATTTTAGGTATTATAACATCTGTAAGATATTTTTCATAGATCTTGATGGCTTTCGAATCATTGAATTCAAAAAGAATACTGAATCTCATCATCTCTTCGTTTTTTGTAGGCGACATCATTTGCAGGTGCAAAGGAGCGCTCTTCTTAACTGTCCTGCCACTCTTTGTAGTACCAGTCATCGTTACGATGTAATTGCACTCAGATCGTGCACCCAAAATAAATTGTCCCGGCATACTAATTTTTTCCATTATATATGGTCCAAAATTTTGTACTTTTTTATTTTCATCTTTTATTTCCATTGTCCATGACGAAATTGTATCTTTTCCTCCATCAACATTAAATGAAACATAACCGTCAAGTGGCGCGTCCAGCACACTAACCAGTTCCACGGGTTTCAGCGGGGCATCAGGGCCACTCTGGAATTCCATAAGCAATATAGGAGTGCTGCTTTCGATAGATACTCTGCGGTCACCTTCACGAAGAAGATCTAGTTCTTCTGTATTTCCGGGTTGTTCAGATGGAATTTTAGGTAAATATCTTCCTTCGATACCAATTCTTGAAGTATCAATTCCAAATACATTTACCAAATATTGCTTTACTGACTCTGCCATCAGCTTTCCGTCTCCAGGACCTTTTTCTGATGATCCGACCAGCTTAATGGTCGCCGAATGATTTTTCCCCATACGGTCACCAAGAATGTTAAGAACATTATAGTAAACGATCATTTGTCGTACCGAACGACCTGATAGTTTTTTAGGAGTGAACACTTCCAGTTGGTCTTCTTTGAAATCTTTCACCTGATCTTTATTGAGCAATACATAACGATCGGGGATCTCTGTTGAGCCCAGATCAAAAAATATGTAATTGCGGAGCGGGAATATTTCCCTTACTCTGCGGTCAACAGGAATGTTCGTTGGAGCATTAATGAAGAACAGAACATCAGAATTATTGTTGTCAAAAGCTTTTAAAATATCAAAAGAATAAATGTCTTCGCCTCCGCTACCACCGGTTCTATTAGAAGAGAAATATCCTTTATTCGCTTTGCCATCGACTATTGCAGCATAATCATCGTATTGGGTATTTAACGGAGAACCCGCGTTAACTGCGAGATCAAACCCGGAACTATCAGCCGAACTGGTAAAAATATCAAGACCTCCAAGCCCAAAACGCCCGTTGGAAGAGAAAAATAGAATTTTGTTGGTCTCTTCATAAAAAGGAAACATTTCATCTCCTTCTGTATTTATTTTATCGCCAAGGTTTTCAGGTTTTCCCCATTCACCTTTTGTGTCTTTTCTAATTCTATAAATATCGGCGCCACCAAATCCGCCGGGCATATCACTTGCAAAATACATAGTGTTTCCGTCAGATGTAAGGCAAGGTTGCCCAACAGAGTAGTTCATGTTATTAAGAATAAAAGGTACCGGATCCGACCATACGCCATCTTTGAAACTGCTAAAATATATTTGAAGATTTACAACTTTATCCTTTCTTTTCGCATCATAATTATTCCTGGTGAATGCCATAAAAGTACCATTGTTACTGAAGCTTGCGGGACCATCATGTAATGTACCATTCAATTTTTTATTAAAATTCTCAGGAGTTTTCAATTGGCCTTTATCCACATCAGAAACATACATATCAAAAAATGGTTTTCCTGTCCAATTGTATTTTTTTACTATCATTTTAGAATTCGACCTGGATGATGCAAAAACAATTTTATCTTTATAATAACAAGTTCCAAAATCATCTGCATCAGTGTTTACATCTAAATGATTGATCTTATATTTGCCATTATCTTTTAATAAATTGGGCAGTTCATCTTTATTGGCTGTATAGTCCTTTACACGAAGATCGTCAGGCTTTAGTTCTATAAATCTAGCCATCCATTTATTTGCTTCATCATATTTGCCATCGGCCTTTAAAACCATTGCATAGTTGTAATAATCTTCAGGTAAAATGCCTATCTGTGCATTTATTAATTTTAGATAGACTGCTTCCGACTGGATGTTTTGTCCAATGTTGTGATAGCTTTCAGCCAAATTGCGTTGTCCTTCTACACTCAAATTTTTTGTATGAGTATAAGCATAAATGGCCTTATCAAAAGAGTAATTAAAATCATACTTATTCCCTTTTATTTCTTTGTGTGAATAATGTGATTTTTCAATAGAGGAATTCGTGTTCTTATTATCTTTTGATTCAATATTTGATTTTTCCTGCGCGCTGGCAGTAATGCTGATCCCGATAAATACGACAAGGGGAATAAATAATTTTTTCATTTTTTATCTTTTTGTGAAAATTTAAAAATATCTTGGAGAATGTATTTGTTGTTTACTGATTGATATAAAATCATATCTTAATACAATTTCATGGCTTCCCTGATTATACTTGAATGTTTTTAATCCATAAGACCAGTCGTATGAATAGCCTAAGTGAAATTGTTCTGTAATATCCAGTCCAATTAAGCCTCCAACAGCATCACCTGAACGAAACATAACGCCAAGTAATAATTTTTTCATAATGATAAACGATGCTGTAAGATCAATTTCAGCAGGAGCTGCATTCGTTACTTTAATTAAAGTTGTGGGTTTGAAATCCAGGTTGTGGGCTAAATTCACTACGGTACCTGCAATAAAAAAATAATGCCGTTGTTCCTTTCCTACCAGTGTATTTCCATTAACATCATTTATTTCGGAATAATTATTTTGTAATAAATCAGGAACGGAAATACCGGCATAAAAACGCTCTCTTGAATAATAAGCGCCAAAACCAAAATTAGGAGTCACCTTATTGCTGATATTATCCTGAAACACGGGATCACCTAGCTGATCAAGATTAAGTGTATTTAAGTTAGCCCGAAAAATATTCACGCCTCCACTTATGCCGAGCGCTAATTTCGATTTTGGAGTTAGCTCCATTATAAACGCAAAATCAGCAAAAATGGCTGTATTATTAGTAGGGCCTATTTTATCATTTAATACAGATAAACCTACTCCAATATGATTGTTATCTATAGGTGCATGCATCGTCAGCGTTTGAGTTGATGGCGCACCTTTAAAGTCGACCCATTGCATGCGGTCTAATGCAGTTATAGTTAAGGCATCTCTACTTCCGGCATAACCAGGGTTAACCATTAACGTATTATACATATAATGGGTGTACATTGGGTCTTGTTGTGCTTTAATGGTTAAACTGCCTAGGGTTAAAACCAATATGAATATTATTTTTTTATTTGTTTTCATTTTGTTTTTATTTCATTATTGTTTTTATGATATTATTATTTACCTGTTGAGATAAATAGTTCCTTTATAAATGCTAGAACCATCACCCAAATTAAGTATATAGAAATAAGTACCTACAGGCAATTCATTTCCGCCAACCCTTAATCCCATTGTAGCTTTGCCATCCCAAGTGTTTTGATAAGGACTTGCTTCAAAAACTTCATCACCCCAGCGATTATAGATCGTAAATGTATTAGCAGGATATCTTTCAATTCCCCTGATCACAAATAGATCATTTATCCCATCACCATTTGGAGAGAACCCTTCAGGAATATTAAAATCAATAGGTTCACAATCGTTTACTATTACTGTAACCATTGCAGGTTGAGAAGGACAACCATTTGATGTAACAGTTAAGGAATAGATACCAGCATACGCAGATAATGCCGAAAATACGGGATCTTGATCTGATGATGAAAATGAACTTGGACCAGCCCAAAGGTAAGTTGCTCCCGAAACTGTTTGTGCTATCAAGTTTATTGGACTATTTACACAAACCGGTGAATTACTGGTTGCAATAGCAACAGGTATTGAATTTACGGTTAGCTGGGTTACGATAATACTGTCGCAGCCATGAATTGTAGCAAGGGTGTCATTGTAATTACCGGCAATAGTGTATGTGTGACCATTGAAGACATAACTGCTTCCATTGCATATTGCTTGTGGATTGTTCGTGCTAAAAATAGGATTGACTGTTAGTTGAGTTACAATAATACTGTCGCAGCCATGAATTGTAGCAATGGTGTCATTGTAATTACCGGCAATAGAATAAATGTGACCGTTGAAAATATAACTGCCCCCATTGCAAATTGACTGCGGATTATTGATGCTATAGACAGGATAAACCTTAAGCGATACATTTATTGAAGTATCTTTTGGTAAACATGTGCCACTAATAATAACATTATAGTTTAATGAAGAATCAGAGGTATTCACAGGATTTATTGTAAACATGGCAGTAGTTGTGCCTGACATATTTCCACCGCTAGATAAATTTACATTCCCTTTTCTCCATTGGTAGGTAAGTCCTGAGCCTATTGCAGTAACTGAAAAACTTACCGAACTTCCTGCGCAAACTTTTTGGTTTGCGGGTTGATTGGTAATGGCTGGAGCAGTATTGACAGCCAAAGAAACATTTATTGAAGTGATGCTCGTATCATTAGCAATAGTATCCAAAGGTCCATTAATGATATTTGTGCCGGATAAAACTACTGCACCATTTCTGGCAAGTAATCTGCCATCAATAGTTGAGCCTGTATTCATTGTTATAGAAGTTAAAGCAAGTATGTTTCCTTTAAATGAGGTTCCGTTGCCGATGGTTGCTGAGCTTCCCACCTGCCAGGTAATATTCTTAGCCTGTGCGCCACCTGTAAGTATTACATTTCCGCCTGCACCGCCAATGGTAGTGAAGTCAGATGCTATCTGGAAGATCCAACTGGCATTCGCATTACCTTGTGCATCAAGGGTCAGATCGCCTGATTGTATCAAAAGTGTGGATGTTGATTTATAAATGCCGGGGGCAAGTGTTTTGCCACCCTGGTCGCCAGCTACTGTAGCAGGTGCAGGTGCAGTTGCTCCTTCAGCAAAAAGATACGCATTGGTAAGGTCTTGTTTGGCCTGTATAAGCCTGGCTGCAATTCCCGGAGGAGCAATGTCGTCGGAAGCATAAACAGCTCCGTTCACAACAATGGCAGGAGGAAATCCGGTAATTGAACTATGAACACCCGGACTTAACCCAACATCTACATTACTGATCACACTAGCGCCTGTGCTGGTAATCGCTGTACCGGCAAGAATACCGAACCCGCCAGCTGAATTAAGGTTAGTGTCTAATGTATTTATTGATGGGCACCCACCGGAAATAACAACATTATAGTCGGATGCAATATCAGAGATAGTTGCAGGATTGATTGTAAGTGTATCAGAAGTTGCACCTGAAATATTCACTCCGTTGATCAAGTTTACAGTTCCTTTTCTCCATTGGTAGGTAAGGTTTGATCCGGATGCAACAACGAAAAAGCTGACAGAATCTCCGGCACATATTGTTTGACTGACAGGTGCCGTAGTAATTATTGTTGAAGCATTAACTGTTAAAGAAACATATTTTGAAGTATCATTTGCTGTACATGCTCCTGAAATAATGACATTATAGAATGATGAAGTATCCGAAATACTAACAGGATCAATTTTAAGTGTATCAGAAGTTACGCCTGAAATATTCACTCCGCTGATCAAGTTTACATTTCCTTTTCTCCATTGATATGTAAGATTTACGCCAGTCGCAGCTATTGAAAAACTTGCTGAACTTCCGACGCATACTGTTTGTTTGACAGGTTGCTTAGTAATGATCATGGCAGAGTCAACAGTTAAAAAAACATTTATTGATGTATCATTTGCAGAACATGATCCTGAGATAATGACATTATAGAATGATGAAGTATCTGAAATACTAACAGGATCAATTTTAAGTGTATCAGAATTTACTCCTGATATTTTTATTCCGTTGATCAAGTTTACATTTCCTTTTCTCCACTGATATGTAAGTCCGGTGCCAGTTGCCATTATTGAAAAATTTACTGAACTTCCAGCACATGCTATTTGATTCACTGGTTGTTTAGTTATAATAAATGCAGAGTCAACTTTTAAAGAAACATTGATTGATGTATCCGTTGATGAGCATGCACCATTGATCACAACATTGTAGTTTGATGCAGTATCTGAAATGTTCACAGGATTAATTTTAAGTGTATCAGAATTTGCTCCTGAAATTTTCACTCCATTAATTAAATTTACAGTTCCTTTTCTCCACTGGTATGTCAGCCCATTTCCTGTTGCGACAACAGAAAAATTCACTGAACTTCCAGTGCATGCAATTTGATTGGTTGGTTGTGTGGTAATAGTAGTGCCACTACCCGGAGGTGTTGCTGCTGCTAAGCCTGCAGTCGTTATAGCACCGGTCATTGTAAGCGCTCTTCCGTCAAGTACAACTCCTGTATTTACCAAGTTGAGTGCACCGGCCGAAACGACTATTGTTCCCCTGAAAGTGGAATAATTATTTATACTAACGGCACCATCAACCATCCAAAATACATTTTTTGATTGTGCTCCGTTTATCAGTTTTACATTTGAATACGTGCTTGTAGTAAGTGCACCGCCTATAATCTTGATCACAAATACACCATTTGGATCGCCTTGTGCATCAAGATAAATAGAGTCAGTAAACGCAGCAGGGCCAAATGCACCTCCTGAATTCATGAGGTAAACATGTGGTGTAAGTACCAGGTTATTTCCAAACTGAGAAGGATATAATAATTCAATATCAGGAACCATCGCATTTAATGTATCATAAAGATTTGACACATCAATTGCACATTGAATTGTAGATGGATCAGGAATGAGGTGAAGAATACCCGTTACATTGCCAGCATTCCATCCGGTAACTGAAGCTACGCTATTACTTCCTACATCACCTTTTGAAGTAGAAGATAAGTTTCCATTAAGCGCTCCATTACTTGAAAATATTGTATAACATGCAGCTGATGCAAGATCAGGAATATGTGGGCCTGTAAGAACAGGGCTATTGCAACCTATAGGTGTAAATGCCGTGATACCGTCAATATTAATTGCTCCGGCAGGTGTTGAAAAAGCTCTTCCCTCAAGTGAATCACCCGATCCCATTGTAATGGCATCTCCACTGATGATATTTCCTCTCATGGTTGAAAGAGAAGCCATGCTTACAAAACCGGTTACCTGCCAGTAAACATTGCATGCCAACGCACCATTGATCAATTTAACACTTGACAATGTGTTCGTGCTGAAAGTTCCTCCGATCTTAATAATAAATTGAGCGCCTGAAATATTTTGTGCATCTAATATAAGATCTAATGTCAAAGTTGCGCTTCCCGGAATAGAATATACACCAGGAGTAAAGATAACTCCGCTTCCTAATGAACCCGATGGCGGGAAAATAGTTGCAGGAGCGCTATTTATCTGGGCAATGGTAGCAGCCAGAGCTATTCCACATGCTGTGGTTGCAGCATCAGAGCCATCGTGCATCACACCATTTACATTTCCGAAACCGGTAATGGAACCGGCAGTATTCGTTCCTACATCGCCTGTAATATGCGAATGAGCGCTTACATTATCTCCCACTGCCCCAGCGGAAGTGAAGAGAACAAATTTTGCAGCATCTGAGCCTAAGCTGACCACTTGTCCGAAATTTATTTTCGGGAAAAAAAATAGAGTAACAATTGTTACAATAAGTAATAATTTACTTTTCATTTTATTGGTTTTAAGTTGAAAATTGATTTTCACGTTACAAAGGTGCGTCCATTAAAACAGCAAAGTGTTACACAACTTTTTTTAAAAGTTACATGATTCACACTATAAGTAACTCGTGGTATTAAAATAAAAAGCCCGCTACAGTTTTACACAATGTTCTTATTTAATGCTGGCGACAAGTACTTACGTTCAGGTACAGGATTTTTCTTTGATAATGGCAAGTCAAGATTGAATGATAAGCTCTGTTTATTTTATTCATTTACAAGCTTGTTCGTTTGATAAATCATATCGTAATATTATATTCCGATCTTGTATTGCCGGTTTACAATATTGTTGTGCATCATTACAATACTGCGGCGCTTCATTACAATATTGTTTTCATTCATTTCAATATTGCAAAGCCTCATTGCAATATTGTTTTTTATCTTTTCAATATTGAATGGTAACGATACAATATAGGATCGATCCATTTCAATGTTGCAAGGCTTTATTGCAATATTGCATGCAGCTAATTCAATATTGTAATGCTTCCAAATTATATTGCACGATGGCCATATAATATAGTAATACGCCTTAACAATTGAATATTTCCCCCAAAGCATGTAACAATAGTCTTGCAAATAATAATATCTGGCTGGCTTTTTTATTTGATTGAAGAAAATGTTTGTAAGCCTACTGTAAAGTACACCTCTCTTTTGATGGGTGGGAAGTCCAGCTATTCGGGAGCAGGTTTTCGATTTGGGATATCTTAGTATCTGGTAAACGGGTTAGGGTATCTCTGAGCCAAGCATAT
>Ga0224523_1000668_pt1 | contig 16597 bp, 14 predicted proteins | sample CFST50metaG_FD_182732 | JGI IMG/M metagenome (GOLD analysis project Ga0224523, IMG submission 182732) | Peat soil microbial communities from Stordalen Mire, Sweden - C.F.S.T50 | ecosystem: Environmental > Terrestrial > Soil > Wetlands > Peat | place: Sweden: Norrbotten County, Stordalen Mire...
AAAATGAAAAAATTAAAAATTGCATTATTGATGATTGTAGCAGTAGTATTTATACTGCCTTCATGTAAAAAAGGTCCGGATGACCCATTTATTTCTTTTAGATCAAGAGATGGAAGATTAATAAGGACATGGAAACTAACAAATATTACAGGAACATATAATAATGATGCTGTTACTTATGACGGGGCAAATGTTACTGAAGCAGGAACAACGAATTATATCAATGCTACTTTTGTGATGACATTTGATAAAGATGCAAAATTCAGCTATACTGAAACAAAAACATCCAATTTCACCGGAGCAAAAGCTACAACTACAACTGATCAAAGTTATTGGTTTTGGTCTAATTCAAATAAAAATAAAGATTTCCTGATATGTAATGCCAATCTTTTTGGTCTTGGAAGTGGTGAATATTTTGTTGATGGTTTAAAAACATCTACTTTAACTTTAAAATATGATGATGAAACCTCCACTTCTATTACCAATTTAACATTTACATTTACAAAACAATAATTATTTTCTCATTATAAAAAATCTCCTCAACAGATTGAGGAGATTTTTTTTTGTAATTTACTAACTTTGTTATTACTCAAATGCTGAATAAAATCAAGAATATAATAAATACAACTTATTGGAATGTTGAAACTGCATCCGCTTTATTTAAAGCAAGCAATGGCAATCGGTCCATTGATAAACGCGTATTTGTAGTAGCAATAGTTACGGCAATATCACTGGTTTTTATTGAATACATTGGTAAAGATCCCGGTTATGTTCTACTTATTGATTTTTTTAAAAATATCGGATTAAAAAATCCTGCTGATTTTCTTGTAAAGAATCTTGAATTAACTGGTAATGTACAATTAAACAGGCTTGCATATTGGATCAGCATTGTTGTTATGTTTTACCTTTTTATTCCTATTATTATTATCAAATTTATTTTTAAAGAAAAATTGCGTGATTATGGTTTACAGTTGGGCAACCTGAAAAAAGATTATACAATATACTTAATAATGCTGATCATCATGCTGCCATTGGTTTATCTAATGTCAAAGACACATTCATTTCAACTTCGTTATCCTTTTTATAATATGAAGGCTGGTGAAAAATTATTTCCGAATTTCTGGTTGTGGGAAGGAATGTATTTTGTGCAATTTATCGGAGTTGAATTTTTCTTTCGTGGTTTTATGCTTCATGGCACAAAACGTCAACTCGGATTTTATTCAATAATTTTCATGGTAGTTCCTTATTGCATGATCCATTTTGGAAAACCTATGACTGAAGCTATAGCTGCAATTATTGCAGGGATCGCATTAGGAATTCTAAGTTTGAAAAGTAAATCAATTGTGCCAGGTATCCTTATCCACTTCAGTGTTGCAATCGCAATGGATTTTGCAGCTTTATATCAAAAAGGATATTTCTAAAAACTCAATTGTTACAAGTAGCCTTTAATTGCATACATTAAGTAACCCACAATTTCATGTATCAGCTTATCCCAAACACCAAGCGCTTCAATATCCGGAATAAGATAATGTTTAAAATCAATAATACGCTTCCCTGCTTGCTTATTGGTGCTGTATGGGGTAACTTCAATTCCTGCTTTTTTAAAACAACCTATTGCCCTGCGCATATGAACTGAAGAAGTAATTAAAAGATATTTTCCATTCGGACATTTTCTTTTTAAAATCTCAGCCGAATAAATCGCATTCTGATAAGTATTATCGGATAGCGAATCAACAAGCATGACCGAATCGGGAATTCCAATATTTATTAAATATTTTTTCAGCAAAGCCGATTCCAGCATATCTCGATAAATTAGACTCCCCGATCCACTTGAAAAAAGGAACTTCTTTATTTTTCCTTTTTTATAAAGTTCCACTGCCTGAAGCATTCTATCCACATTATTTCGAAATGTCATCCTATTACTCTGAGCTTCGATAGTAACCATGCCACCGCCAAGTACAATGCCCACATCATAACTTGCAGCCATTTCATTATCCAGTGTTATAGGATACTCCCATAACCGAACAGCTTCATCTGAAAAAAAAGAATTCGTAAAAAAAACGGATATAACAACACATGAAATCAAACAGCGTTTAGCCCATTTTTTATTCTTTAAAAATAATGCAAGTACCATAAGAGTAATGATCCAAGTTAAGGGAGTGATCAGAAACGATAGTATTTGCGAGAGAATAAAAAACATATTTTCAATTTTTAAAATGATCGGACTGTTTCTGCAATTTCTTCCATAAGCCACATGGGTGTTGATGTTGCGCCACATACTCCAACTGAATACTCATCGGCAAACCATTCTTTTTTTATATCATCCTTCACGGAAATAAAATATGTCCTTGGATTAATTGAACGACAAACTTCATACAAAAATAAACCATTCGAACTTTTTTTTCCGCTGACAAATAAAATCACATCATGTTCGGATGCAAATTTTTTCAGTCGCGGTTCTTTATGTGAAACCTGGCTGCATATCGTGTTATACGGAATAAAATCGGGCTTGTTATTTCCTGCCAACTCATATTTTTTTTCAATGCCTTTTATCAATTTCTTAAAGCCCATGATGGGTTGAGTTGTCTGAGAAAAAAAACGAACAGGTTTTAAATAATCAATTTTATCCAAGTCATTTTCACAGTTTACAATAATAGCTTTACTTAGTGTCTGCCCTACCAATCCATTCACTTCGGCATGTCCTTCTTTTCCGTATATCACTATTTGTCCGTTGTTTTGTTGCATCTCTTCAAAACCGAGACGGATCCTGTTTTGCAGCTTTAACACTACAGGGCATGAAGCATCAATAAGTTCGAGATTATTTTCAAGAGCGATCTTGTATGTTTCAGGAGGCTCGCCATGAGCGCGAATCAAGACTTTTGAATTTTTAATAAGCTTAAGCTCTTCATGATTGATAATAGTAAGTCCTTTTGATGAAAGCCGCTCTACTTCCCTATTGTTATGCACAATATCACCAAGGCAATATAATTTACCTGATTTTTCCAGTTCTTCTTCTGCAACACGAATCGCGAATACTACACCAAAACAAAAACCTGAATTCGGATCTACTGATACGTTCATTCATTTTATTTATAATTACAAAAATATTATAATATCAGAAACAGAACACCATTTCGAAATTTTATTATTCTTTAACTTTAAATTTTTAGCAAATGAAGCACAGAATTATAAAGAGAGAAAAGGAAGTAATTATTTATTCACTCTGGCGAAATCGGAAATTTTTGTTGAGATAGTGATAGTATTTGGAGAACCATCCAAATGATACCGGGCACGTGCAAAACTCAAATTGAATTGTTTAATACGAAAGCCAAAGCCCCAGCTGATACCAACTGTTGAAAGTTTTGATGCAACGTCTAATTCTTTTCTTCGTTCATAATTAAAACCAAAACGAAGGCTGAAATTTTTTGAAGGAATAAACTCGGTGCCGACAACAACATGTCTCATGCACTTATCAAGAAATTTTCCAAACTTTTTAGGAGGAATCGGGTCACCGGTTAATGCATCAACAGTCGGTGTAGGATTTGCAGGATCGGAATAAGTTAAATCCCATTTATCCAAATGTCTTAATACAAGAGACAATCGAAAAGGTGCATGTTTAAGTTTTTTTGAAAATCCTAATTGCAGTTCAAATGGCAAAGGCTCTTCGATTCCAGGCACATAATATTTTAATTGTCTTCCGATGTTTAAAGCGAGTATACTTAGGGTTAATTGACGTTTCGAACTTGAATATGTTCCGGCTACATCAACAGCAATTCCATATGATGTATAGCCATCCATTGTTGAGTAAATATTTTTCAGGTTTGCTCCTATTGAAAAAAGAGAATCGAGTTGTCTTCCCCACCCAATATTAAAATTATATTCTCCTGCAGAAAAGTTGCCGTAAGATATACCTGTTTCATCAGTATTGATGAACTGTCCATAATTAATGTATTGCAGGGAAGCATCGAACATGCCCAATTTTTTAAAATCATGCATATAAGAAACAAAGCCGTAATTAATATCCGAATAATAATCAACAAAACTCAATGCGACCTGGTCATTCATTTTTGGTGTAAGCAGAGAAGGATTAACAAGACATAGTGAAAGGTCATTATCTTTAATAGCATTCGCACTACCGCCAAGGGCATCAATCCTTGCCGAGTTAGGCAGATCGAGGAAAGCATATGTATATGATCCGCCAATCTGTGCATTTAAAAAGAGTGCACAACCCACAAAAATCATTGATAGAATTATCCTTTTCAACTTATAATAAAATATGTTACAAAGTAAATAAAATTATATCACATAGAAACGTATGAATATCTTTCTTATTGTTTATTGTTGCAAACTCTGCTTTTTATTACCTGTTTATTTGAAATCTTTGAATCGTAGTATTTCCATCGGCCTCGATAACACAAAAATACAAGCCATTCGCCAAACCTTTTGTATCAATGGAAAGCTGTTCCCTGCCATAAGAATTGAAATTTTTATTGAAGCCGGAAACCTGTTGCCCGATATAATTAAAAACACTGCAATGAACAACGCCTGCTGATGACAAATAATATCTCATATAAAAATGATTGCCCATTTTATTCAATACCAATCCGGTCTTATATTTATTTCCTGTTGAAGAAACCACATAATTCTCAAGTTTAGGCTGAATGACCATTTCAAATAACGAACGCATGACCTCGTCTTCAACTGCATAAAAAGCGCTCGAATTACTGCATTCAAAAGGTTCTGCGCTTCCATTTGTCATGAATATCATTCCAAATTTATTATCTGAATTAAAAAACATATCACTTACTAATCCATAAGATTCGCCAATATGACCATTCAAAATATATTGGGAAGCAATATTATCCATATTTTTAGTATTCGTTGTCAATTGAAAACCCAGCCCCCAACTTCTGAACAAGCCGTAATAATTATCACCATTGTTCCCATTGAATATCCATTGAGGAGAGTGCATTAAACGGACTGTTGAATCCTGCAATATTCGAACACCACGATATATTCCGCCATTTATATGCATCATCATGAACCTGGCAAGATCGGTAGCGCTGATATGAAGTCCGGCATGAGGACTAAAAATAATTCCATTATTTCCAGCTACATATTCATCAAGATTTCGCGGTTGAGGTTTTGTTCCATGAAAATTATCGGCCTGCGGATACCATTTACCGGCATAAGCCCTGTATAACACAGCAACGTTATTCATATTTGAAACATCCTGCACATTGTAACTTCCGGCAATCTTCAGTGGATAAAAAATATGGTTCATGCAAAAATTATCAAAGCATTCTCCTGATAATTTTTCTACCATTGTCCCAATAATGCCAAAATTAAGGTTGCTGTACATGAAATATGTACCAGGCATTTTATTTTGCCAGAGATCGGATGTATGATAATATCCCGTATCCGTCAATAATCTTGATAAAGATGGCGGCGGATTATATTTATATGCATCTGTCATTAAATTATAATAACCTATGCAATCCTGTATGCTGGAAGTGTGAGATAACAGCATTCTTGGAGTGATCGCTACATTAGGAAAATCAGGATTCCTCACTTTATAACCCAATATATTGCCTATGTCTTCATCCAATTGAAAATATCCCTTTTCGTAAAGGATCATCAACGCTGTTGCTGCTACTGTTTTTGAAATTGAAGCAATACGAAAAAGTGTGCTGTCGGTAACAGGTATATTTCTTGCATAATCGGCTTTGCCAAAATTTCCTGAATATATAATCGAATCATTATAAACCGCAACCGCTGACATTCCCATCAATTCATGATCTTCAAAAATATTTTGAAGTTGCAGATTGATGTTCTGTCCTGACAGATCAATAAAAGAAAAGACAAAAAACAGTATTAAAAATCTTTTAAGCATTATTGTGTTTTACAAAAAGCAAATATACTATTTTGTTGCTTTTACAATTAGTTGTATAGCATATCTATAAAATATACAGACAAAACTTTTTTTATCATTAAAAAGATAGTAGTTTTGTATTTAATAAAAATAAAATTTATGAAACTCTCAAGGAAAAGTGAATATGCATGTCTTGCTCTTATTGACCTTTCGGAGAATTACGAAAAAGATTTCATAAAGATCCTTGACATTTCGCAACGCTGGTCAATACCAAAAAAATTTCTTGAACAGATACTGATAACACTGAAGACTTCGGGATATGTAAAAAGCAAAAAAGGTTCTGAAGGCGGATATAAACTCACAAAAAATCCCGAACAGATATCTTTAGCAGAAATAATCAGGTTAATGGATGGAGCGCTTGCTCCTGTTGAATCAGTAAGTAAATATTTTTATGAAAATACGCCTATCGAGCAACATAAAAAACTCATTAATATTTTTATCGACATCAGGGATTATGTTTCTGATAAGCTGGAAAATATTTCGTTTGCCGATCTAATAAAATAATTTCTCAAACATTTTTTATTTTATGAATAAAATTTCAATCCAGTATGTTTTATTAATGCTGTTCTTTGTTATTAAAACAACTTCTTTTTCCCAGGTTTCTATTCAAGGTGAAATCAGGCCGCGTTTTGAATATCGCAACGGATACAAGAAATTACCTGACTCCACTACTTCTTTTGCTGCATTTGTCAGCCAACGAAGCCGACTTTATTTCAATTACAGATCAAGCAAAATAACTACAAAGATTTCGTTCCAGGATGTACGCGTTTGGGGCGACGAAGCTCTTAAAACCGATGTCCCGGATTTAGGATTATACGAAGCATGGGTTGAATTTCCTGTTTATGATAGCTTGTCATTAAAAATAGGAAAACAGGAAATAGCTTATGATAATGAACGATTCTTCGGCTTATCAAACTGGTCGCAACAGGGCAACACGCATAATGCAGCCATGCTGAAATATATAAAAAAAGGACTGGAAATAAATTTCACAAGCGCATTTAACCAAGCTGCCGAAAATACTTTCGGAACTAATTATTCAGCATTGCCAAACAATTATAAAACACTTAATATCTTATGGATCTCTAAAAAGATCACTACTAATCTCAAGGTTTCTTTATTAAGTGTTGCCGATGGATACCAAAAAGCAAATACTACGAATACTCTTTATATGCGTGGCACATACGGCGGAATAATCGACTATACAAAAACAAATGAGAACTCGGCAGTTGTTCGCGGATTCTATCAGGACGGAAGATCGCAGGCAGGACAGAAAATAAGTGCATATTACATGAGTGCTGATCTCACATATACATTGTCACAAAAATTCATTCTCTGGATAGGCTCACAATATGTATCGGGTAACAATGGAATGGAACCAAACAATAAATTCAATAATGCATTCAATACACTATATGGTTCAGGGCACAGGTTCAGCGGCAACATGGATTATTTTTCAAATATCTCAACGGATACAAAAGGCGCCGGCCTTGTTGATCCATATTTAAACATGATCTGCAAACTGAACGACAAAGCATCTGCACGATTAGACCTGCATTACCTGATGTTACAGAACAATTACAAAGTAAATGCATTACTTATCGATAAACATTTAGGTGAAGAAGCTGACTTGTCATTCACCTATACTGTCAATACCGAGATCTCGTTAATGGCGGGATTCTCGCTGATGAAAGCAACAAAATCGATGGAAAAGATCTCCGGGGGCGACAGCAATTACCCTGGCACTTGGGGATTTGTAATGCTTACATTCAAGCCTACATTTTACAAAACCGAAAAGCCACTGTAGTTATCAGGTAGCTGGGATCACTGAGTTATTCATTATTTCCGAACAGGCTCGTTCCGGTCTTTTTCAATGAACTCATCGTCGTACAAACGCAGCGAATCTATATTAAAATAGGAAGTATCTTTCATCATCAGTTTTCTTGACTCAGCTCTTAGTTTAACCCGCTCCAGCATTTTAAATGTATCCGAAGGCAGTATCGTTTCGCGTTTGATAAGCACTTCTGCAATACCTGCGAAATAAGTACGGTTCATATCTTCATTCAGCTTACCGTTTTTATCAAAGGCATATTTAAACCATTTTGGTCGCGGAAGCAAACTTGCCAGGAAAATACTTTCGGGAACAGTAAGTGCAGCGGGTGATTTATTAAAATAAAAGCGTGATGCCTGCTTAATGCCATAAACACCGGGCCCCCACTCTGCAATGTTCAGGTACACTTCGAACATTCTTTCATGCGAACAAATATTATTGTTCTCGATAAGCCAGACGATCAGCAGCTCTTCTAATTTCCGTGCGATGGTTTTATTCCTGGTGAGGAAAACATTTTTCACCAACTGCATCTCTATTGTGCTTCCGCCCCTGGCGAACCTGTCGTGCTTAATATTTTCGATGATAGCGAGCCGCAGCGAATTCACATCAAAGCCTGTCTGAGAATAAACTCCGCCATTTTCAGCTATTATCACGGCATCCTTTAAGGTAGCCGAAATATCATCGATGGAAGTGAAATCAGGATTATCGGGAGAGACAAGGAATGACGCGGTTTCCTTTCCATTCTCATAAGCCGTGTAAGTGAACGGACCGCTTATTTTTGAAAGATCGGTCTCGCCATACCCCAGTATCTTGAACTTATTGCCGGTGAGAGTTATATTAAATCTCATTGAATCGAGTTGTTTCATATCAACAAAAAGATCCATGTCGAGTTTAAGATCGCCGCTTGTTTTGATGCCTTCAAAATTTGTAAAAAGTCCGGAGGGCAGGGATGTAAATAGATCCTGCGCTAAAAAGACTTTATGTATTTTAAATGTAAGCTGCTTCGGATTCGACCTTTTAAATAAAATGTAAGGATTCAGTTCAAACTTATTATTTACAATTGCCGATGTGCTGTCGAGTTCGATATCCTCCTTCCCTATTCTTACGTTAAAATCAAACGAGGTCTTTTCAGTCCTTACATCAGTTAATGAGATTTTTTTATGATTCAGCAATAAGCCGGCAATAGAAGTATATCCGTTGAAAAGATAATTATCATCCGTAAACTTATTTTCGGAAACGCCTACATTCAGCGTATCAAAAGCAATCAGCAAACCCATCCTGTTCTTTAAAACCGGTATGGTTAATTTTCCATTATCCGAATAGCAGGTAAAATTAAATGTCCGGTCGCTTAATTTCAGCTTGCCTTCGGCTATTAAATTCTCTTCGATCTTCTTTTCTTTAATGTGAATGATCGTTTTAAAGACCTGGTCCTGCATACTAATTTCGGCAGAAGAGAAATATGTTTTTGAACTGTCGATAAAAACATTCAGTGAAAGATCTTTTATTAAAAGTGTTCGCGGAAGGTTTCCGAATAAAGCATCTGACAAGGTCTTCAGCTTTGCAGCATAATTAACCTCGGTGCTTTTTTCTTTTTGTTTTTTCAAAAGAAGAAAAGAAAAATTATCGTCGGTTCTTTTCCTGACCAGTGATATTTTCAAGCCTGTAATTTCAATATCGCTGATCTTTGCTTTGCCAAAAAGCATAGGGAAGAACTTTAACCCAACATGTGCCGAAGCTGTATTTAAAAGCGTATCCTTATCATTTGGAACGATCGTTATTCCTTTGAGGTCGATGCCCGTGATACCATTAAAGCAGGAACTTTCAATGATAAGTTTCGCAGGATATCTTGTATTGAAGTTGTTTATTTTATTTCCGATGATATGATGAAGAATGGCATTCCTGGATGAAAAGAAAATGATGAAAAGAAAAACAATGAAACAGGCAATAATTATCAGCCATTTCCGAAACCGTTTGGGTTCATATATTGCATATTTGTTCAGCTTCATTTGTAAAGGAATTGCGATGACAAAATTACAAGAATTTACATGTATTCGTTACAATTCTTATTGAAAGTGTTACAATTCAAATTTGATTTATGAGTTGGGAGTTCGGAGTTGGGAGTTCGGAGTTCGGAGTTGGGAGTTGGGAGTTCGGAGTTGGGAGTTCGGAGTTGGGAGTTCGGAGTTGGGAGTTGGGAGTTATGAATTATGAATTATGATTTACGATTTGGGGGTTTGAAACATTTTTATTGACGAGCTAAGCAGAATTATTAACGATCATACGATCCTTGATAAAAATCGTACCATTCTTCATAACAATCGTACGATCCTTGATAACAATCGTACGATGCTTGATGAAAATCGTACGATGCTTGATAACAATCGTACGATCCTTGATAACAATCGTACGATCCTTGATGAAAATCGTACGATCCTTGATGAAAATCGTACGATCCTTGATAACAATCGTACGATCCTTGATAACAATCGTACGATCCTTGATAAGAATCGTACGATTGTTGACAAATTTGCTCTTGCTGAGACTAAAGGTTGCATCTTTCACTCAACTGTATTAATGAATTTACTTCTTCATTTAGAATGAACTAGGAACAATTCAATGATTTTTTCGACCAATCGTTTTTTTATATTAGGGAAATGATATATTTTTGGAAAATGCTTGTAAATTTGGGTGTGATAATATCCGATAAATAAGTAATTGTAAACGGATAATGAAAAAGCATAAAATATTAATCAACTTAAAATAAGATATTTAAAAGGGGGAAATGAGATACTCCCAATACAAAAAACTAAAGTAGAAATAAACCCAATGGGACAACACAATCGTTACAGGCAAGCGTAAGAAAAACAGCAACTTGACAAATAAAATAAACAAATAGCAATCTGGACAATTCATTGCATTTTGACAAAACTTGAATTTTCCGACACTCAATCCGACCCAAATGTTTAAAAATTTTTCCCACCGCACATTAAAAAAATAATTTTATTCCAGTCCACTTTGGCACATTTGGGTTTTGCCTTTCTCACAAGCCGACACAAAAGCAAAACCCAAAAGAGCCAATATCCTTACACAGAATTTAGGTGTTGAAAAAAATATGAAAATAAAGTTGTAGATTAATTTATAAGCATTAAATTTGACAATTACTGTCAATAGAATATATGTCAACAGAAACACTAGGAGAAAAGCTAAGACAAATAAGAGAGCAAAACGAATTGCCTTTGCGTAAGGTAGCTGTATTGCTTGACATTGACGTAGCAATTCTAAGTAAAATGGAACGTGGAGAACGAAAACTATCAAAAGAAGTAGTATTGAAACTTGCCGACATTTACAAACACAACCCTGAAGAACTTTTGATACTTTTTCTTAGTGAAAAAATAATGTACGAAATACGAGACGAGGATCTTGGAGAAAAAGCATTAAAAGTAGCAGAAAAAAAAGTGAAATATTTAAAAGCAAATAAAATCAAATGACTATTAAGGATTTAATAAAGAAATATCAAGCCGATAGAGCTTACTACTTGACAAACAAGTATAATGAAACACTGCTTCGCAGTGATTTTTTAGACCCTTTTTTCGAGTTGTTAGGTTGGGACATCAAAAATAACGCAGGTAAACCGACAAACGAAAGAGAAGTAATTTTGGAAGAAGCATTAAAAGAAAATGCTTCCGAACATTCTAAAAAACCTGATTATACATTTCGCTTATTTTCGGAAAGAAAATTCTTTTTAGAAGCAAAAAAGCCATGTGTTACAATTGAATCAAATAATGAATCAGCAAAACAAATAAGGCGTTATGGTTTTACAGCTAAATTAAAAATTTCTGTTCTTTCTAATTTTGAATACTTAATAATTTATGACACTTCTGTAAAAGTTGACAAAGATGATACATTTCAAAAAGCATTTGTAACAAAGTACCATTATACTGAATACGAAAAGAAATTTGATGAAATTAAAAAACTTTTAGGTAAGGAGGCTGTTTATTCGGGAGCATTTGAAACGGAGTGGAAAGAAATTGAAGCAAAAATAAATCAGTACTCAATTGACGATCTTTTCCTTCATCAAATAAACGAATGGAGAAAATTGTTAGGAATTGAAATTTTCAAAAACGAATCTAAAATTGGTGAACAACAATTAAATGATATTGTTCAGAGCTATTTGAATAGAATTTTATTCTTACGAGTTTGTGAGGACAGAAATTTAGAAGATTACCAAACTCTTTTAAAATTTGCAAATGCAAATGATTTTAAAGCACTTATTAAGAAGTTTGAACAAGCCGACAAAAAATATAATTCAGGATTATTTGACCAACTTTTAAAAGATAAAATTGTTGAAAATGTAAGTTCGGTTTTTTGGACTATTATCAAACAACTCTATTATCCTGAAAGTCCTTACTCCTTTTCTGTTTTTTCATCAGATATTTTAGGAAGAATTTATGAGATTTTCCTTTCCGAAAAATTAACAATTCAAAACTGTTCAATTGCGTTAATTAAAAAGCCTGAGCATATAGACAGAGATATTATCACTACACCTACATTTATTATTAATGATATTCTCAGAAATACGGTATTGATTAAATGCAGCAAAAAAACGGACAAGGAAATACTTAAACTGAAATTTGCAGATATTTCTAGCGGTTCAGGTGCATTTTTGCTTGAATTATTTCAATTGCTGAATGATGTTTTAATTGACTACTATTTACGAACAGACAGAAAAAAACTGATTCAAACAAATATCAATACTTACAAACTTCCTTTCAAAATAAAACAAGAACTTTTATTGAATTGTATTTATGGTGTTGATAAAGATTACAATGCAGTTGAAGCAACGAAATTCGGTTTGCTATTAAAATTATTGGAAGATGAAGATGTAAATTCAACAAATGCAAGTAAGCCTGTATTACCTGATTTGGAAAACAATATTTTCTTTGGAAATAGTTTGTTGAATCCAAAACAAGTGAAAGCAAAAAAAGACTTGGCAATTATAAATCCTTTCGATTTTTCAAAATTTAAATTTGATGTAATTGTAGGCAATCCGCCTTATATGAAGTCGGAGGACATGAAAAATATTACACCTCTTGAATTACCTCTTTATAAAACAAATTTCAATTCGGCTTACAAGCAATTTGACAAATACTTTTTGTTTATTGAACAAAGTGTAAAATTACTTAATAATCAAGGGCTTTTAGGTTACATCGTACCAAGCAAGTTTACAAAAGTTGGTGCAGGTAAAAAATTAAGAGAAGAACTTTCAACAAAAGGTTATCTACATTCAATTGTTTCATTCGGTGCAAACCAAGTATTTGCCGACAAAACAACTTACACATGTTTACTCATTTTAAACAAACAACCTCAAAAGACTTTTCAATATGCAGAAGTTAAAAATTTGAAAAGTTGGAAAGTTCGAGAACCTAATGCAGTAAAATACGCAACTAAAAACACATCTGATTTAGATAATGAAGTTTGGGTATTAGTTCCACCTGACTTAACCAATGCTTATAATAAAATATCTTCACAAAGCATAAAATTGGTTGATTTAGTTGGCGAGGATAATATTTTTAATGGTATTCAAACAAGTGCAAATGAAATTTACATATTCACTCCATCAAAAGAGGATTCAAAGTATTATTACTTCACCAAAAAGAATGTTGATTACAAAATTGAAAAAACAATAACAAAACCATATTTCCAAACTTCATCAGGCGAAGACAATCTCAATACATATAGAACATTTAAACCAAATGCAAGAGTTATTTATCCTTATGAAAATGCAAAAAAGGGAGTTGAGTTAATTCCTCTTTCTACCATTCAGAAAAAATATCCTTTAGCTTATGACTACTTTCAAAAACACAAAACTATTTTAAATAATCCTAAAAGAGACATCAAACCTGAACCAGCAACAAAAAATGAATGGCACAGATTCGGAAGGCAACAAGGATTAAATATTTTAGGCAAGAAAGAAAAAATAATACTTGGTGTATTATCGAATGGAGACAAGTATGCTATTGATAATTACGGAACGCTATTTACATCTGGTGGTACTGCTGGTTATTGTGCAATAACATTACCCGACAATTTTAAATATTCCACTTATTATATTCAAGCAATATTAAATTCTAAATATGTAGAGTGGTTTGTAATTTTAACAGGAGAAATATTCAGAGGAAGTTATTTTGCAAGAGGAACAAAGGTTCTTAATAATTTACCTATTCGTAAAATTAATTTCACAAATGCAAAAGATAAAGCATTACACGATAAAATTGTAGAACTTCAGAAGGAACTAATTAAAATTCAAGACCAAATTGATGCAAACATTGGTAATAAAAGAACATTAACACCACTACAAAGGCAGTTTGAAAAAGAAAAATTGTCTTTAGCAAATCAGTTAGCTAAGTTATATGACTTAGGCGGTGATGATTCATTAATCCCTTTAATAAAAGAATTATATGAAGCTAATTGAAAATGCAACAGCAGAAAAATTAAGAGGTGGTTTTTACACACCTGAACCAATTGCCGAATTTATTTTGCGATGGGGAATTAACGGAAGTTCTGACTTTGATATTCTTGAGCCAAGCTGTGGCGATGGGGTTTTTCTTGAGCAACTAAAAGCTTTAAACTCACAATACAATTCAATTACAGCAATTGAGTATGACGAAATTGAAGCAAATAAAGCCAATAAAATAGAATTGAAAAACAAGCAAATCATTAACGCTGATTTCCATACATATTGTAATAACACATTACAGCGTTTTGACTTAATTGTAGGTAATCCACCTTACATTCGTTACCAATTTTTTGACAGACTACAACAAGTTGAAGCAGGTGATATTTTTATTAAAGCAGGATTGACTTATTCTAAACTTACAAATGCTTGGGTTTCTTTTGTTGTTGGCTCATCCCTTTTGCTGAAAGACAAAGGTGGTAAAATCGGTTTTGTTTTACCAGCAGAAATATTGCAAGTTTCATTTGCATTACAATTGCGGAAATTTTTAGCACACTTTTACAATAAAATAAATATCATTTCATTTGAAAAACTTGTATTTCCAAATATTCAACAAGAAGTAGTTCTATTACTTTGCGAAAAAAATGGAACTAAAGAACATTATATAGAACATATTGAATTAAAAGACGCAAGTGAATTAAAAAAACTTGATATAGCAAGATTAAAAAGCCCACAAAAGAAAATTGATTTTAAATCTAACAAATGGACTTTTTATTTTTTAGAGCAAGAAGAAATAGATTTTTTAGAAAATATTTCTAAGAAAAGAAACATTCTAACTCTTGGGAAATACGCAAATGTTGAAGTTGGAATAACAACAGGCGCAAATGATTTTTTCACAGTTCCTTTTACTACAGTTGAAGAATACGACCTTCATGAATATGCAAAGCCAATGGTTGGCAGAAGTGTTCAAGTAAACAGTGTGATTTTTACAGAAAATGATTGGGAGAAAAATAAATTTTCAAAAGCAAAAGCACATTTACTTGCTTTCCCTGACAAACAAAATCTCAATCAAAAAAATGGAGCAATAAAATATATTGCTTACGGTGAAAGTATAGGTATTCATAAAGGATATAAGACAGGTATTCGTAATGATTGGTTTGTAGTTCCATCTTTGAAAATTTCTGATGCACTTTTTATCAGAAGGAATAATCTTTATCCACGATTAATAATTAATCAAGCAGAAGCATACACAACCGATACAATGCATCGTGTATATGTAAAACAAGGAATAGATATAAATGCTCTTACAGCTAGTTATTATAATTCATTATCGCTTGCATTTACAGAAGTAAGTGGTAGAAGCCATGGTGGCGGAGTTTTAGAATTAATGCCAAACGAAGCAGAAAAAGTTTTACTTCCGTATCATAAAGATAACGCTTCGTTACTTCCACAAATTGACAAATTAATTCGTAACAAATCAGATATTGAAGAAGTTTTAAAAATCACTAATCAGATAATTTTGAAAGAACATTTCGGTTTAACCCAAAATGAAATAAATATAGCTCATAACATTTGGAAAAAACTTTCATCAAGGAGATTAAATAGAGGTAAATAACTAATACTAAAAAATTATGGAAAGACAAGCAGTAGAATCATCAAATTTAGCTTCAGTAGGCTATAATCCGGAAAGTAAAATTCTTGAAGTAGAATTCAAACATGGAGGAATTTATCAATATAAAGGTGTGCCTAAAGACGAATACGATGCATTAATGAATGCTGAATCCCATGGTAAATATTTTGCTGCAAATATTAGGAATGATTATGATTTTATAAAACTTTAATTATGAAAAAACTGATTGCAGAAGCAATTGAAAAAATGAAATTACTTGAGTTTAATTATCAAGGATTTTATAGAGTTGTTGAACCTCATACTTTTGGCATGTTTAATAATGGGAATGAATTGTTAATAGCATATCAAATTGATGGAGGAAGTAAAAGCCGAAAACCACCTTTTTGGAGCAGTTTTCAATTAACTGAAATAGAAGATTTGTCTATTTCACAAGAATCATTTTCTGAACCTATAGATGGATATAAGAAAGGAGATAAAAGATTCAAAGTAATTTACGCAGAAATATGATTACAAAAATTGAAATAATAAAAGACTTTGGAATTATAAAAAATTTCAATTGGTCTGCTTCTAAAGGTATTAAAGATTTTAATTTGAAAAATCTTATTTATGGTTGGAATTATTCAGGAAAAACAACTCTTTCAAGAATATTTAGTTCATTAAGAGACAAAAAATTACATGAAAGTTATAATAAGTGCTTTTTTAAAATAAAAACAAATGATGGAGATTTTGATTCATCCGGTCTTGATATATTCC
>Ga0224523_1000669_pt1 | contig 16569 bp, 16 predicted proteins | sample CFST50metaG_FD_182732 | JGI IMG/M metagenome (GOLD analysis project Ga0224523, IMG submission 182732) | Peat soil microbial communities from Stordalen Mire, Sweden - C.F.S.T50 | ecosystem: Environmental > Terrestrial > Soil > Wetlands > Peat | place: Sweden: Norrbotten County, Stordalen Mire...
GCCTAAGTTCAGGCTGAATAAAAGGTTCACCGATATGATATCGGTTTCGCCATTTTTATCGGTACCACTCAGCATACTCATCATCGTCAGCCTTTATTTTATGGTGGTTTACAGCACGGGCCTGAATCCTGCATTAAGAATTCACAACACAGTAACGCTTATTTTTATCATTCTATGGTTCTTCAACATTTCCATTCTGCACAACTATTTGCTTCGTAAGAACAAGGTTATGATGATTGAGGTTCCTCCCATGCTGACCAAGCTTCTGGCCGGTGGCGCCATTCTTTTAACGGTGACACAGTTCAGCAAGGAGCCGGGAAAAGATATCGTTTGTGAAGGCAACATTTTTCACGCAGGTTACGACCTGTTTGTAAATGCTGCGGCCTATAACAGTGAGATGAATGCAAGAAATGAAATGATACATGCAGCAATTTCTGAAAACAAAAAATTCGTTGAAGTGCCTGCATTGAATACTCTTCCCGAGAGCATCTTTTTTGTTGACATTACCGAAAAAGCTGACAATTGGGTAAACATAAGCACCGCGAAGTATTACAAACTTGATTCGATCACACTAATAAAGAAAATTAAAAACAATAACGGTCATTAAGTCATTTGCGTTGCGTCATTTGTTTTACGTCATTTTTGATGACCATCAATGACAATGATTGACAATAAATGACAATAAATGACCATCAATGACGATCAATGACTATTAATGACTAATGACTAATGACTATTGACCAATGACATTTCTTGAAAAGCTGACTGATACGATCTATTCCCGCTATGGCGGGGATATCAGCGATATTTGTTTTGTGCTGCCCAACAGGCGTGCAGGTCTGTATCTGAAGAAATATCTTGCACAGAAAATTAAAAAAGCCATTTGGGCCCCTGCTATCTTTTCCATCGAAGACTTTGTGTGCAACATCACCGGTCTTCAGAAGGCTGACCAAACGGAACTGCTGTTTGATTTTTACAACATCTATACTTCTTTGGAAGGCGACAAAGCGCAGTCGTTTGAGGATTTCATGAACTGGGCACAGATACTCATCAGCGATTACAATGATTCGGACATCAACCTCACTGACACTGTTGAACTTTTTCAATATCTGAATGAAGCCAAGGCCATCAGCAAATGGAACCTTGAGATCACACCGCTCACAAAACATGAATCGGATTACCTGCGATTTTACAACTCGTTGAGCAAATATTACACAAGTCTGACAAAACATCTGCTTGAAAGAAACATCGCCTACCAGGGATTGATATACAAAATAGCGGCTCAGCAAATTGATGAATACGTAAAGAAAACTGAATACGGGAAAATCATTTTCGCAGGTTTCAATGCACTTACAGCTTCAGAAGAAAAGATCATCAAATCTTTGATACAGTCTGAAAAAGCAGAGATCTACTGGGATGCGGACAGTTATTATGTTGACAATAAATTACAGGAAGCCGGTCTTTTCATCAGGAAATACAGGGACCAATGGAATTTAAAAGAATTCAACTGGATAGATGAATGTTTTGCAAATGGAGAAAAGAACATCACCATCACCGGTGTTCCTTTGCACATAGGGCAGGCAGAACTTGAAGGTCAGTTGCTTTCGCAAATGGATGATGGTATGGCAAACTCCGAAAATACTGCTTTGGTGCTTGCGGATGAAAGTCTGCTGATCCCCGTGCTGTATGCGATCCCTGGAAATGTGAAGGATATCAACATCACGATGGGATATCCATTGAAGGACTCACCTGTACATTCCCTTTTCACCAATCTGTTCACCCTGCACGAGAATTCGAAGAAATATTCAAGTGCGAACACCATTCGTTTTTACCAAAAAGATATTGTCAACCTTTTCAATCATCCTTATTTCAGGCTGGTTTGTTCAATCGGAGCAAATGCAAAGCAAACCTATGAATTTGCAGAATCGTTGAAAAAAAACAGGATATTTCATAAGCAGGAGGATATTGCAGATCAACTGAAGAATTCCTTTGCTTCCACTTTTTTTAACAATGTAAATGACGATCCTTTACTGCTGCTCGACATGTTCACTTCGCTGATTGGGCATGTGAGAGATACGTTGATAGCAAACAAAAGAACCGATAAGAAAAACAGCGATCTTGACCTTGAATACTTGTTCAATTATGCTGTGATCATAACCAAGATCAGAAACCTGCTCAATGAATATAACTTTATAAAAGACATAAAAACCCTCAGAAAGATCTTCACCGGGCTGGTTGAAAAAAGCACTATCCCATTTTATGGCGAACCGTTGAAAGGCCTTCAGATTATGGGTATGCTGGAAACCCGCTCGCTTGATTTTGAAAACATCATCCTGCTTTCAGCCAATGAAAACATACTGCCGGCCGGTAAATTTCAAAGCACCTTTGTTCCTCACGATATCAGGAAAGAAATGGGCCTCGACACTTATAAACAAAAGGAATCGATCTTCGCTTATCATTTCTACAGGTTGCTGCAAAGGGCAAAGAACATCCACATTATTTACAACACACAGACCAATGATTTCGGAAGTGGTGAAAAGAGCCGGTTCCTGACACAGATCATTAAAGAACTGCCTGTTTATAACAGCAACATAAAGATCGAAGAAAAACTGCTGGTGAACGAAACTTCATTATCCCGGCTGGATGAACCTATCATTGTTCAAAAATCACCGGACATCATTGATGACCTGATAAAAATAGCTGAAACAGGCATTTCTCCTTCGGCGATGAATACGTATATCAGTTGCTCTTTTAAGTTCTATTTGCAGTATATCGAAAAGATCGAAGAATTCGAGGAAGCCGCCGAAACCATTGATGCCGCTACTTTAGGGAGCACGGTGCATTATGTGCTTCAGGAATTATACAGGGAGTTTATGTCAAAAGTGGTGTATGCTGCCGATATTATGAATATGAAAGCGAAGGTTGAATCGCTTACAGAAGAAGGCTTCCTGAAAAACTATCCGCAGGGAGATGTAAAAACAGGCAAGAACCTATTAATTGCCAAGGTTGCGATAAAGTTCATTCAGAATTTTCTTACACAGGAAGCGAAGTATCTTGACGAAATGAAACTATCCAACAAATTCCTAACCATATTAAACCTTGAAGAAAGATGCGAAAGCCTTATAGAGATCAGGCTTCAGGACGGCACGGTTATCCCCGTAAAAATAAAAGGCTTTATTGACAGGGTCGACAAGGTTGATGACACCTTGCGCATCATTGATTATAAAACAGGCTTCATCAAGAATGATGAACTGAAGGTTGGCACATGGGAGGAATTGATCAGTGAGCCAAACCTGGCCAAAAGCCTACAACTGCTGACTTATGCTTTTCTTTATAAAGACAAATATCCTTTAGCAAAAATAAATACAGGCATCATCACTTTCCGAAGCATGAGTCGGGGTTTTCTTCCTGTTTCGTTTCCTGAAGCAAGCGACAACACCATTGATAAAAAAGCCACGGGTAAAGTTGAGGAAGCATTGATAACCCTGACGACTGAGATATTTAACAAGGATATACCTTTTGTACAAACAGATGATCTGAAGATTTGCAGGAACTGCGCATTTGTGGATATTTGTAACAGGTGAAAAAGATGATTAAATAATAGTGATGTTATGAGGATCAAAATTTTAATAATCATGCTGATGTTGCTGGATGCCGCTTCATTTGCACAAGACAAGAAAACATTGGCGCCTTCTGAAACTGAAGTACTGGTGAAAGTAACAGTGACGGATGTACAGAATGCCCCGCGCAAAAAGGACATCGTAATATTTGTCGGGGTCAAAAGCAAAAAGAGATACCAGGAATTCACCGATTCACTGGGTAAGTTCTCAATCCTTTTACCTAAAGGAGACACCTACAATATCATGTACAAGGATTTCACCGACAGTACTGATTACAGCCAGATAGAGATTCCCACCACAGCAGGAAAATTCACTTCAGAACTCAGCATCCAGATACAACCTCTGAAAACTTATACACTCGAAAATGTATTTTTCGATACAGGATTATCCACTTTAAAACCGGAATCATACAAAGCCCTTAACGACCTTGTGGAAGTGATGAAATTCAAATCGACCTTTATTATTGAAATAGCAGGTCATACAGACAATACAGGAACTGTAGAAATAAATTTAAAGTTGTCGCAGGACAGGGCCAATGCCGTAAGAAATTACCTTCTCAAAAAAGGCATTGCCGCAAGTCGTGTAACAGCCAAAGGTTATGGCGATACAGAACCCGTTGCCGACAATACAACAACTGAAGGAAAAGCAAAGAACCGTAGAACAGAGGTCAGAATAATTAAGGAATAACATATCGTAGAGACGCGATGAATCGCGTGTTACCAATTTTTATCCACTTTCCCCATATTAAATCGCAAAAATCCAAAACAGGCAGATACTGTTGGATTGTTCTGTGTGAAGAAAGTGATGGCATCACGCGATGCTATTCCCATTTCCCACTTTCCACCATTCAATGAAACAGATAAACCTATTGGAATAACAAAATCATAGTTACCACCTGCAGCCAATCCTGCTGACACTGTAAGCATTTTAAACAAACCAACATTTCCCCCAATACCAAAAATAGCTTTATCAAAACTGCCTGCATTGTTATTCACCGGAATATAACAATCAGCGCCTATGCTGGTATGTTCGGAAAACTGATAATTGATTCCAATCCTGGCATTGGTAGGCAATGCAATCCTTTTCGATTGCTCACCATCCCAGCGAAAAACGCTGCTATCCTGAATAAGATCCTTCATTTCATGTATGATATTGTAACTATAAAAACCTTTATTATAAACCATATTCAGGGTAGTGTCCTTAACATTATAAACATTACCCGTCCAGTTTATAGAACCAATATCGTTTACAGCAGCTCCTATTCGAAGCTTTTTAAAAAGCTCTACCGTTGCACCAAGATCGAAAGCAATACCACTGCCCACTGTTTTCATTGCAGTTCCCATAACCTGTGAAGGAGATGTGAAATTATAGTTCACATCCATATAGGGGGTAAGGGCAGAAAAACCACTCATATTGCCACTTTCGGAATTAACATCAAACACTCCATAACCTGCAAGATATTTGGCGTCAGCACCAACATAAAACGAAAATTTATCGCTTGAAATGATCTGCCTTCCGTAGCCCAAAACATATTCCCTGTACCAGGTTCCGGATATCTTTGAGCCATCGGAAAGTTCTCCCAAAGTCTTTGGGACACTTGCATAACCGGCAGTATCGCTTCCATTAACTACCAATGAATCGAAATAGGGAGCTCTGAAGCCTTCAAAAACAATCTGCGCAAAATCCTTATTGAAAAAAGAATTGAAAGTTGTTCTTTCTCTTATAGTAAAAGCAATACCTCCGAATTTTGGTTGCTGGAAAGCAAATGAAAGCCACGCAACATCGGCATTGATGGCAAATTTATTTCCGGCAAACAATTCAGCAGCATCGATCTTTTCCTGTGTGGAAAAAGTTGTTTTCTTGTTAAAGATAAAATCCTGCTTTACCTGCTTTTTGCTTAAAGCATCAGAAAACACTGAAGCCCCAACTTCAAGAAAACTGAAATGAAACTTAGCTTTCGATCTGTTCCAACCCAGGTTAGCAGGGTTAATTCCCAGGCACTGGTAATCCGATAAGAAAGCGGTGGTCACCCCGGAGCCTGCTCCACTAAACGAACTAAGTTCTCTTTGACCGAAAGTGCAAGTAGCAAAAAACACTGTGAAAATCAGGAGTAGATTTGTTTTCATATTTAAAAAGTTAGTTAAGTTGATTAAAGTCATTAAGTTTACAGAGTATCTCGTTCTTTTTCTTATCCAATTCAATCTTAAAAATAATATCATTCCCGTCTGCTAAATTAAACAATTTTTTAAAAAATTTAAATCAAAATAAAATGGATATTTTTCACTTGAATAAGCCTGCCTTTTATTAATTTTGCATCAGAATATTTGATAAGTAAGAATAAACTTAAAAATAAGAAATTAAAAAAACATTATTATGGAAACAAGTGAAACATTACTCAAAGCCATGAAGGCTGCAAAGAAACCAATGAGCGCAGGCCAAATTGCCGAAGCAACAGGAATTGACAGAAAAGAAGTAGATAAAGCAATGAAAACACTGAAAACACAGGGCCTGATCACTTCACCAAAGAACTGTTACTGGGAACCGGCTAAATAAGGAGCCAGGATTTGGGATTGGGGCTGTGAAGGCCGGTTTGGTTCAAGAAACCGGCTCAATTAACAATAAACTTGCCTGCAGTGTGAAGTCCTTCTTTGTTATCGATAAGCAGAACATAACAACCATCTGCTAAATCTCCACGTTTTATAATCATGGATGATGAGTGGATAGTAAATGCTGGATAATAATACCTTCCTAGCATGTCATAAAAAACCGGCTTGGTTTCAGCTAAATTTTGGCTGGAAACAATACTCAGAACGTCATGAAAAGGATTGGGGTAAGCTGTAAATTCGTCAACTTGATTTACAGGAACTATCGTGATAACTATCTGATCTGAGTTCGTACAACCATTGCCATCGGTGATCGTTACGCCAATAGTGTCCTGACCTAATGGATGATCCCAGCCTCCTATCACAATAACTTCGGAATTTTGGCCGGTAGTCCATTGATAAGAAGCATAACCAGTACCGGCATCCAGGACCATTGAATCGATTTGCGTCAACTGAATATCGGGACCAAGATCGATATAAGGCAGAGCATGCAGGCTAACATTGATGGTATCGGTATCAAAGCAACCAAAAGGGTTGGATACTTTTAAAATATATGTTCCTGATGTATTAACCTGAAAAAACTGACTGGTATCAGCACCATTGTTCCAGTCGTAAGCCGAATAACCTGCACCGGCATTCAGCGTTATGCTGTTTCCACAGGCAGAAAGATCATTTCCAAGATTCACAGATGGCAATGCATAAATATGTACCTGTATCGTATCTCTGTCGCTACATCCATTGCTATCAGTGACCGAAACATAATATATCCCGCTTGCAGTGGCCAAATAACCAGGATTGAACGACAAGCCATTGTTCCAGTTATAAGAGTTAAATCCGATTCCGGTAGAAAGCAGTAATGAACTTCCACATAAGCTGGTGTCAGCACCAAGATTAACCACAGGATTTGGATGAAAAACAGCACTAACAGTGTCTCCCCCAATACAACCAAAAGCATCATGAACAACTACGGAATATGTGCCGTTGCTATCGATAATCATAGAATGTGCGGTTGTACTATCATTCCATAAGTAAGAACTAAATCCTGAACCGGCGTTAAGCGTTACCAGATCACCAACACATTGTTCAATTCCTGAACCAAAATTAACCACCGGTGTAGGATGAACTGTAACCATTTTTGGAGTGGAACTAACTTCACAACCTGTAATGTAGTTGGTTACTGTACAAGTATAAGTACCGCTTTGAGTAACATAAATGGTCTGAGAAGTTTCGCCTGTTGACCAATGATAAGCTTGATTAAAAGTAACCCAAAGTGAAACACTGTCGCCCTGGCAAACCTGTGATGAAGACGGGTTGGAAACAATGGTTGCAGTAACAGCAGTGGAGGTGATCACCAATGAAGTGGAACTAACTGAACCAATTGTTGCAGGATTACTCGCAATAACCCTTATTCTGTAATTGATCCCAAATGTGGTATTTGTAGGGATAGTTCCTGCAATAACTCCTGTATTTAGAGGCATGGAGCCCACAGTAACCGGACTTCCAAAATTACCGGATGCATCAGATAATTCAGCGCTAAACGTGCAGCCCAATGGAAAAGTGCCTGTTGAGGTATATTGAACAACCACATTTCCACCAGCGCAAAACGAGGTTTGAGTGAGCGTACTGGTTGTTATTGTATTTTGGCCGATAGTATCCAAAGAAAAAATAACAGATATAAAAAACAAGAATGCTGCAATTAACTTCATGTGGGTAATGTATCTACGATGAAATAATAAAAAGCAAAAATATTAAAATTATTATCCGATAAAAAACTTTTAACTAAAAAAGGCCGGCATAAATGTACCGGCCTTTAATTTGTTAAATATATTGATCATTTAATAACCGAGAGTTTACGCATATCAACAACAGTGTCGTCCTGCACAAGCTTAATCATATACATGCCATTGCTGAAATTGTCAAGTGGCAGTTTGGTATAATTAAACCCGGCCTGAACATCGGGTACAGTTAAAGTATAAACTTTGTCTCCTATGACATTGTAAACATCAATGGTTACAGTTGAATTTTTATCAAGATAGAAATCCACCATAGCCTGAGTAGTGGCGGGATTAGGATAAATAGTGGTGAATTTTGTTGTAGTTGGGTTAAAATCAACAAGCGCACTTGTGCCACAAGTGGTAAAATAGCTATCAAATGTTGTAGCAGTAATTGTTGAAGGCCAGATATCGAAAGAAATCGTTTTGTTAGGACAGACTACCGAATAGGTGGGATAACCAACAAAAGCAGCGAACGCTCCTGTTGAGTATAGGGTATTAGCAGCATCTCCGCCGCCTTGTGTACCACTGGCACATGGATTTGAAACACCATAAGCTGCTTTGTAAGCAATAACCGTAGCATTATCTTCACCCTGGTCGAGACCCCAGAATTTGATATGCCCGGCACCTGACCCATGGTTAACATAAGCCTGATCTATCGTAGGCGCATAGCCCTGACAGGTAGGTCATGTGGTAAAAAATTGGTCGAGAAGGACCGAATTTCCTGCATTCAATGTGTTAAATAGATTGGCAGTAGTGCCATCAGTAAAAGTGACTGTGAAATCAACTGCTGTCAGTTTCGGACTAATAGTCGGCTTCTCAGTCAGAGCCGAACCGTCACGCGCGTTTTTGGGAAGTTGTGCCTGCACACTTAAGGCCAGCATAACGATACCCATCGCAGTAAAAAGTAAAGTTTTTTTCATAAAATAAAATTTAGTTTGTTTATTTAGCAAATATAACAAATTGCATGGCCAATATCAGCATCACATTTGATTATTTATTAACAACTTCTTAAAACCGGACTGCAAAGCCATATCGATGAACATTCTTAACATTAAATTATGTTTTGTCATCTATTTTTTAAAAGAATATCTATCTTTGTTTTCCAAACAACTTTTAAGGATACAATGTCATTCATTTACCATTCAACACCGCTATGAAACGCAACCTCATTTTATCAATCACAATGCTTATCATTTCAGCGGTTTTGCTGAACTGCAAAAGCTCAATAAAACTACAAAAGAGTTTTATACCCGACGTTGTATCAAATGTGTACCTGGGCATGTCGTTTAAGCAACTTAAAGAAGCAAGAGGTGTAAATAACCTCTCAGTGACTGATGGCGATGCTGTAACAAGGGTTAGAGAGGAATACACAAAAGATAGTATTTCGCTCATCACTTACCAATTTGATAAAAATAAGATATTGTATGAACTGATTATTGAATATGTTCCCGAATACAAGGCTCTCGAAAATTACAAGATAAAATACGGAGAACTTAACAATGGTAAAGAATGGCTTTTCACTATCAACAAAAATCTTAAAATGAAAGTTTGGATTTATCAGAACAGGCTTTGTATTGCAGATTCAAAACACTTTAAAAATTAATTAACCAGTAACCGGAAACAAAAAACTTAACATATGAAAACAATAGGTTTGTTAGGAGGCATGACATGGGAATCCACGGTGGATTATTACAGGGTCATGAATCAAATGGTTAACAAAAGGCTGGGAAATCATCATGCAGCGCGTATTGCAATGATCTCGGTGGATATGCAGGATGTAGAGAACCATGCTGTGAAAAGCGACTGGGAAGGGCTTGCAAAATTCATCATTGTTAATGCAAAAAAAGTTGAAGCTGCCGGCGCCGACTGTCTGCTACTTGGCGCCAACACCATGCATATGTTCGCCGACGCGGTTCAGGAAGCAGTTTCAATTCCTTTGATACATATTACGGATGTCACCGCTGAAAAGATCAAAGAAAAAGGTTTTACAAAAGTTGGTCTCCTGGGTACCAAACCCACCATGGAACTTGGTTTCTATAAGGACCGTATGTTAGAAAAACACGGTATTGAAACCATCATTCCTGATGAAAAGGACAGGAATATCATTCATGATATCATTTTCACCGATCTGTTTGCAGGTATTTTAAATCCTGAATCAAGGAAGAAAATTCTTTCGATCATGAACTCTTTAAAGGAGCAGGGCGCACAGGGCATTATTCTCGGTTGCACTGAAATACCTTTGCTTATCAAGCAAAGCGATACCGACATTTTTCTGTTTGACACAACCGAAATTCATGCAATGGCTGCAGTGGATTTTGCTCTTTCGATTTAAGGAAATAAATGAATTAACAGCCGGCTGCTCGGCCACTCTAAATCTGAAAATCTTTTATCGATAATGAAAACAATACTCCGGATACGCAATCTTCTGCTTTTGCTGGCATTCATTCCGGTATTGTGTTTCCCCATCTATAATCAAATCGTTCCTTTGATACATAAAAGGCACACTAATCAGGCGCACGTCGATGTGCCATTTCCCAGACCAGACCTTAAGCATCTTGACAAATTCCCAAAACAGTTCAGTGAATATTTTGACGACACTCTGAAAATAAAAGACGACCTCGTGCTGCTAAACAGCCTTTTCAAAATTAAGATACTGGGGCAGTCATCCATCAATTCAAAAGTTATCATTGGTAGCGAGGGCTGGCTTTTCCTAAAGAATGATCCCCTTAAATATTATCAAAATGATCCACCTTATACTTCAGGGCATCTTGATTCGTTGCGAACGATCCTGAAAAGAAGGGCGCATTGGGCAAGAGAACATGGAATGAAATTTTATTTTGTGATAGCGCCCAACAAGCATTTTATTTATGATGATCATCTGCCCTCAATATACAGGAAAACCAGTGGGAACGATCGCACCGACAGGATTGTTGAGTTTATGAAAAATGATACAGAAATTACGATCATTGATCTGAGAAAAGTATTACTGCAACATAAAAGCCCAACACCACTGTATTTCAAAACTGACAATCACTGGAACGCACTTGGCGCCTACTATGGATATACAGAAATCATCAACACGATAAAGAAAGACTTTCCAATGGTGGGACCACCTGTTGATCTTAAAGATTTCAGTATTGACAGCAGCGAAGTGAGGGCTGGCATGGAGTCAATGCTGATGGATATGGAACATTGGTACACAGATAATAGAATCAAACTTATTCCTAAGTTTAAAGAAAAAGGAATTGACGGGGTAAAAATGAACTACATTTTCAACGGTTGGTTTCCTTATCCGGATGATTATGAAATTGACAAAGAAACAGGAATTGATTCATTGCCTACTGCAGTTGTGATTCGTGATTCATATTCTGATTACCTGATTCCTTATTTAAAGGAACATTTTAAAAGAAGTGTTTATATTTTTGACGCATGGCGCTATAAAGAAAACAGAAATATCATCAATAAAGAAAAACCCAACATGATCATGCTTATCGTTCTTGACAATGGAATTGAAGGGATAACGCTTAATGATATACTGGATGATCAACCCTTACCGTGAGATCAGAGTTGCTTTTTCCGAACAGGCAATAATTTCCATAACCTTTTAATCCTGATTGTACAATCATGCCTGCTGGCATATGATCCCTTTTTCATTAAAGAATTTGACAATTTCATCAATTCTTACTTCCGGATAAAAGAAACCAAAAACAGGCCTGGGAGGAAAACCAAACATAACATATTTCTCTTCCCCCAGTGGATTGTATGGCTCAAGGTTTACCTCCCTTATTCCTGCTTTATTTACAACTTCAGCAATCTGTTCAAGATTTTCAGGAGTGTCAGTGATACCCGGAATCAAAGGGATTCGCACTATCGTGGTTTTCCCGGAAGCAGCAATCAAAGCAAGATTTTCAAAAATAATATCATTTGGCTTGCCGGTGATTTGTTCATGTCTATGCTTATTGATAATCTTCAGATCAAATAAGAACAGATCGGTGAAAGGTATGATATCCATCACATCCTTTGAACTTGCATAACCGCAGGTTTCAATGGCTGTGTGGATATTTGCTTCTTTACACTGCCGAAGTATCTCTTTCAAAAATACAGGTTGAGAAAAGGGTTCACCACCTGTAAAGGTAACACCACCGCCGGAATTTCTGTAAAAATCTATATCCTTTTTAACGATATCAACAATTTCAGAAGCTGTAAAACTTTTTCCACATATCATCAAAGCGCCGCTATTGCAGCTATCAATGCAGGGTTTTAAATTGCATGACAGGCAAGTATCAAAATGGAAAAAAACCTTTTCACCTGTTTTATGCACCGCATGAAAAGGGCAAACTTCAATGCAAGTATACGAAGCGTTGCATTTGAAGGAGGAGTAGCGCAATTGAGGTGCAAAACTTTGTGATTCGGGATTGCAGCACCAGGTGCATTTGAGAGGACAGCCTTTCAAAAAGACCAGCGTCCTGATGCCCGGCCCATCATGAACTGCGTAATGCTGAATGTCGAAAATCGTGCCTCTGACCACTGCTAAATATTATGTTCGGTACGCAGTATTACCTGGTCCTGCAGAGCCTTGCTCATTTCGACCCAATAAGCCGAGAAACCAGCAACCCTTACTACCAGGTCGCGGTAATTTTCAGGATGCTCCTGTGCATCGCGGAGCATGCGGGAATCAACAACGTTAAACTGCAAATGGAAACCTGATTTTTCAAAATATGTTTTAATAAGCGCTATCAGGTTCTTTGAGCCATTCAGGCCCTTCAATGCTGTAGGATGGAATTTCAGGTTAAGCAAACCTCCACGTATCTGCGTATGATCTACTTTTGAAGATGACCGCACCACCGCTGTTGGTCCGCATTGATCGGTTCCCGGGAAAGGAGAAGTAACGCCATCTGCCAGCGGTTCGCCACTCAGCCTACCGTCAGGGAATGCGGCACAGACTTTTCCGAAAGGTACTGGCGTTGATATTGCAAGCATGGAAGGATCGTAAGGCAATCCAAGGTAATTGTTCTGCTTTCTCACCCAGTTACAATATTCATCAAACATTTCAAGATAAATATTGTCCACATAATTCTCATCATTTCCCCAATGCGGCACAGCAAGCGCAGCCTTGCGGAGTTTTTCATATCCCTTCCAGTCGTTCCTGATTGCCGCTTTTAATTCACTCCAGTTGCATACTTCATCCTCATAACATAGTTTCTTAATTACCGCAAGTGAATTGGCCACATTCACCATGCCCGATGAAAGGGTTGTTATCGACTGGTTCAGTACAGCACCACCTTCGTCCATACTCCGTCCCCGTTCAATGCAATCGTTCACAAATACCGAACAAAATATCAATGGAACCGTGTACGTATGAGCTATCATCACATAGTTCCAGTATTGCTGCCAATTCCTGATGGCCATATGCATAATGTCAGTGTAATACTGCCTGGTGTCCTCATAGCTTTTCAATTCACGACTTTCAAACATGCGGATGCCGGTCATTGGGTCAACACCGTCATTCATCAGCAGGTCGATGATCTTGCCATGGTTCACAAAACCTGCCTGTACAATTCCATAAGCCATACCCTGCAGGGTAGGCTCTGTGCAGCCGCCAATGACGCTGTGTTTCCTGATTATGTTGAGCGGCAGTTTACTTGTATTGAGTTCGTGCTGTATGTAAGTTTTTTGATTGAAGATTGCCGGATACCCCACGCCGGTCTTTATACATTCAGCGGCTTTTAGCAGGAATTCCTCATCAAGTTTTTCATCATACCAAACGGATAGCGTAGGCTGGGTCATCTGCATGTTTATCTGTGCCTGCAGTATTACCAGTGACAATTCATTGTTGGCCTTCTCCCCTGCTTCGTTGATTCCGCCAAGGATAAGGTTCTGGTAAAGATTCCCATGTCCCAGTCCCTGCCAGCTAAGACTGGCGATATACTCTATCTGTGTCATCTTTACAAAGAGCTCTTCGAAAAGTGAAACAGCTTCGTTGAAAGTGATGGATAGGTCATTTTTATAAAATGGGAATAGCACCTGGTCCACACGGCCCGGAGAATAACCCAGGTGAGAACCTTCCATATGTCCCAACAAATAAGTAAACCAAAAGGCCTGCAAAGCTTCGCGAAAAGTCTGCGGTGCTTCAGCAGGAACTTTTCTGCATATGGCTGCAAGTGCTTTCAGATCGGCCTTGCGCTCCTCATCATACTCAACTTCTGCCATATACTCCGCAACATCACCATAGTTTTCAGCAAACTTAATTGCACCTTTCAGCACAGTTATGGCAGCACGCCAGAACACCAGTTTTGTTGAATCGTTAACGCTTTCCGGTTTGAATGAGGCTATTTTATCTTCAATCTCGTGGATGATCTTGTTGTAGCCTTTTTGCAGTGCCATTTCATAATCCAGCACCAATCTGCCTTCCGGACAGGGTTCGTGCGGAGCAGTGTACAAACCGATCTTCCAACCGTTCTCAATAAAATCAGCCTGCTCGAAATGCTTTTTCCAAAGCCTGTCGCCCTGCTCCATGAAACACTTGTCTTCCCAGTATTCACATATCCCTTTGAAGTCAACCAGGTCCTCCCTGCTGATGAGAAACTTTCCGGATATCACTTCAAGCCCTTTATAGTCGGCTTCTTCATAAACTTTAGCTATTCCTCCACCCTTGCCTTGTCCTACATGCTCCGATTGCGCATCCTGGCTTTGCTTACGCATCTCCTTCAGGAAAGGCCCTGCAGCATAATTGGTATAAGGAATGGCACCCCTGATGAAGCGTGTTTTATTTCCTGCTATCCTGTCGTGTTGATGTATCACCGGTGTTACATGCTCAAGAGCAAAAGCATGGTTGAAGGCCCTGCGTTCCGCCACAGGCATTCCGTCAGTTAGCTGATGTGATTTTGTCAGGAGTTTGATATATTCGATATCAACCATCAGTGGTGATTCGAGATAACGGTTCTTAAAAAATGCTGAACGCTCGCATGAAGGCTTTCCTTTCAGTTCGCGCTGTTCAAAAATGTTAGTGTTCGTTGTGGTGTCCATAATTTCAATCTAAATCATAATACAAATGTAAATAAAAAAATAAGTTAGAAAACTTTCATCTCTGCAATTTATAATTGAAACGGTTTAACATGCTACTCTATAATATATGGGATTATCTTTACTTTTGCCTGCTGACTTATTTTCGTCTTATTAAATTATATGAAAAAAAACGACTTTATATTCATTATCCTTTTTGCTCTTATCATTGTTCCGTTCATTCCTTTCCCTTTCATGGAAAGCTTTCAGAGTGGATTTCTTTACAACGAATCATACTGGTTGCTCACAAGTTTCCTGAAATTCGGTCTGCTTGCCACACTTGGAGAGGTTATTGGCGTGCGTATCAAAACCGGCAGCTACATTACTCCATCCTTTGGCTTTATTCCGCGTTTCATCGTGTGGGGGTTTCTTGGCATCATGATAAAACTTTCATTCGTGGTGTTTGCTGCCGGTGTTCCTGTGTTTCTTGAGAAAACCTGCGGTATAAAGGGAGTTATTGATGCCATGAAAGAAAAAGATATTTTTGCAGCATTTGCAAACGGTACCAGTGGCATCCGTGTACTGGCAGCTTTTTCCATCAGTGTGATGATGAACATTGTGTTCGCACCTGTGATGATGACTTTTCACAAGATAACCGACACACATATCAGCGACAATGGAGGAACACTGGCAGGTTTTTTCACACCCATCCAATTCAAGGAGATATTTCCGCGCATTAATTGGAGTGTGCAGTGGAACTTTGTTTTCAAACGCACGATCCCTTTCTTCTGGATTCCGGCTCACACCGTCACTTTCTTGCTGGCCAACGAATACCGTGTTGCATTCGCAGCTTTCCTTGGTGTTGCACTTGGGGTATTCCTTTCTATTGCGAGTATTAAGGGAAATAGGAGTTCCGTACTTGGTGATCGGTAATCGAAATTTAATTGTAAGTGGTAATCTGTAAATTACTGAATACTACGTTCCTTTACCAAATACCAACCAAAGATAAAGTACTGCCGACTCTTTTAGTCCAACCGCTTCGGATAAAAATCCCTATTCCTATATATAACTATCGTTTCGTTCGCATTCTTCGGGTTCATGCGGTACAGCAGTTTATCAATAAAGCCAGGCTCGATGGTGGTTTCGTATTCAATATTAGGCAGCAGTTCCTGCACCTTTTTCACCCTTTGCGCAATATCACGATCGGTGAAAAACAACACAAACCTTGGGAATTCCGATCTCTGGTTGTGCTGCAACAGCACTTTCATTGAGTCGAAAGGATAATCCTGCGCAATGTCGTATTCGGTGATCCATTGGCCAAGGTAAAATTCAGGGACCATCTGTGGAGTTCCATGATAAATGTCCTCTTGCAGAAGTATCCTGATGTTGGGGTATTTCGAAAGGTAAACCATCGACTCAACCCTTGCCTTTTTTGAATACATGGTGGTGATAAAAGGCAGCACCAGCAGGTTCAAAGCCCAGAAAAACACAAAGCAGGAAGTTAGAAGTTTCCTGTGATTTTTCCAGAACTTCGACGCGTCAGCAAACCGCACCCACCCACTGATGCCC
>Ga0224523_1000670_pt1 | contig 16549 bp, 19 predicted proteins | sample CFST50metaG_FD_182732 | JGI IMG/M metagenome (GOLD analysis project Ga0224523, IMG submission 182732) | Peat soil microbial communities from Stordalen Mire, Sweden - C.F.S.T50 | ecosystem: Environmental > Terrestrial > Soil > Wetlands > Peat | place: Sweden: Norrbotten County, Stordalen Mire...
TGGCCTGCCCCCTTCTGCCTGACGTTTTGGTCTTTCGGATGACTCTCTGCGTGGCCTATCAAAAGGCTTGCTTTTGCCATCACGTTCACTCGAGGGTTTATAAGAGGGTCTGTCACTTGATTCACGTGAAGGTCTTACGGCCTTATAGGGACTGTCTGAAGTGCCTTCACCCGGCTTTTCTATCCTGCTGCGACGAGGTTTGTTATCCTGGTCACGAAATGATGTTTCCGATCTTTTATATGGACGATCACCTGATTCTGATGATGGTCTCTCAGTATGACCACGATAGGGTTTTTCGTTTGACTTTTTGAAGGGCTTTTCAGCTCTGCCAAATGGGCGTTCCTGTGAATCCCCTTCAGATCTGTCATTCTTACTGCGTATTTCGCCTTCGTAAGCATTAGGTGATGGTCTCTCTGTTCTTCTGAAAGGACGATCTCCTGATTCTGAAGACGGTCTCTCTGAGCGACCACGATAGGGTCTTTCTGTAGAATCGCCTGAACCTCTTTCGGTTTTTTTGTATGGACGATCTCCTGATTCTGATGATGGTCTCTCTGAATGACCACGATATGGTCTTTCTGTAGAATCGCCTGAACCTCTTTCGGCTCTTTTGTATGGACGATCTCCTGATTCTGATGACGGTCTCTCTGAACGACCACGATAGGGTCTTTCGGTAGAATCGCCTGAACCTCTTTCGGTTCTTTTGTATGGACGATCTCCTGATTCTGATGAAGGTCTTTCATCACGTCCACGATAAGGTCTGTCCCCTGATGGTCTCTCCGGCCTGCCAAAGGAACGATTTGATGAACCACCTGAAGGTCGTTCATCACGTCCGCGATAAGGTCTTGCGCCTGATTCGCTGTTAGAGTCCCCTGAATTATCTGGTTTTGAAAAAGATCTTGTTCCTTTTTCAAATGGTTTGTTGTATGATCTGTTAAAGGGTCGGTCTTCTCCTCTTGATGAGCTTCCACCTCCAAACGATCTTGGATGACTTGCATCGCCATCACTCTTCCCACTTCCTGCTCTCTTTTTAAAGCCCGTGCCATCACCGGCAGGGGACGGCTTTCTTCCTCCCGAAAAACGGCTGCCTTCGGAGCGACCTCTTCCGGAGTTGGGGCCTGACCTGCCCTTATTTCCGTTACCAAACGTTTTCATATTCATCATTAAAAATTAGCCTGTAAAATTACAAAAAATATCAATGAGTCAGCAGATTATCTTTCAAACACATATGTATTAATTATTTCCCGCCGCACTTTATTCCCAGAGGAGATAATACTTGATTTAAGCTCAAAAATGTTGTAATTTAATAGCAGGAAAAATGGAGGGAAATGTATCATGAAAAATCAAATTATTACCCTAGGTTCGTTTGACTATGCCAGGGCTCAAATTATAAAATCAGAGCTTTCTGCTGCAAACATTGAATGTTTTCAGGAACATGAAGAAGAAATTATGTCGGGCACGCAATCCGTTGTGACGCTCAGGATCAATGAAGCGGATGTCGAAAATGCCCTTAAAATTATCAACAATTATAATGATACGCTAAATGTCATTAAAGAACTACTTCCCAGAGTACACTTCCCTTTAAAAAAAATCATGGTAGCTGTAGATTTTACTGAACATACAGTTGTAACATGTCGTTACGCAATGAGTATTGCAAAGGAATTTGGCGCAGAAATCAAATTTGTTCATGCCTATGACAATCCTGCTATCAATAGTTCACCATACATCGAACCGGTTGTTTATGCTGTAGAGCCTTTAAATGAACTTTCAATACTGCTGGTTGAAGCGAAAAAGAAGTTGAATACCCTGAAAAAAGAGATGAAAAAGATCTGGCCTGAAGCGCGTTTATCTTATACCCTGATCAATGATGGACCGGTGGAAGGGATAATCAAAGCAACTATTGATTATAAACCCGGACTTATTTTTATAGGGCACCACATGAAAGACCATCTACCACATTCAATAATCAACCATTTAGCCCGTAAAGTAGCGATCAAAACGACTATTCCTGTATTAATTGTACCTGATAATATTTCAGTTCCAGATTGGAACCATACTAAAAAAGTGTTGTATGCAACCGATTTGGATGATCAGGATCTGGTTTCACTTACTATTCTGGCCGAAATGATGAAACCCATGAACATTGAAATCCATTGTGTACATGTAAGTCTTGGCGCTGTCAATCCAATTGTCCAGGCACGGTTTGACCTAATGAAAAATGAAATGAGCAGCAGAAATATAAAATTAAAGAATGTTGTCTGTAAATTGATTGTTGGTGATGATGTCGAGAATACCCTTGAAACCTATATGAGAAATAATAACATAGGCATGATTTCTATTACGCCTCATAAAAGGAACCTGTTGACCCGCTGGCTTACACCCAGTCTGACAAACCAAATGGTTAAATATTCAGAAGTACCAATCCTGCTCTTTCATGATTAAAGGGTAGGATAAAATGCGTCTTCAATATGGTTGATTATGTTTGCATTTTTCTCAATGATAATAGAGATAATATCAAACCGTGCCTCATTGGTGAAGCCATTTTTTAAAACAAACGCGTTAGCGGCGTGAATTAAATTCTTTTGTTTCTTCAGATTGACTGCATTTTCGGGCTCTCCGAAGAGGACGGTTTGGCGTGTTTTGACCTCTACAAATACCAGAATATCCCTATCCATAGCAATGATATCTATTTCAGCCTTCCGGTGTCGCCAATTGACATGTAGGATACGATAGCCTTTTTTTTCAAGAAAAGCCTGTGCAATTTTTTCTCCCCGCTGACCCAATTCATTGTGTTCAGCCATGAGTACCGTTTATTTTAATGCAGGATTGACCTGAATTGTTAGTTTCCCTTTAAATATGATTGAGGCTTTGATAGACTCGTGGGTCAATAGAATTCCTTCAATAGTTAAATCATCCAGTCGACCTTTCAGTTTTGTGCCCATTCCCATATCGTAATTCGCTAAAGAATTCTGGATCATTTTCCTGGCTTCCAGAAGATTACTCTTCAATGGGAATTCAAGGCGTTTTTCAATCATACTCACAAAACTGGCATGCATTAACCAATTTGCAGATTTCAACAATGCGTTTTTGGTCTGCATCTCAAAATTAAAATCCTTCACCCGAATCGTAGAATCGGCAGCATTATAATAAGGAACACCTGTAAAATATAATTTTCCATTCAGGCTTCCCGATACATTGGTCTCTACAATTATTTTACCATCACCACCATACAGTCTCATGTCATTAATGGTAATTTTCTTCTTACCATTCTCAAACGTCTTCCCTAATAAATATTTTCGAGCCAGGTCGTTGGCTTCAGAAAAAGGTATATCACTCAATACATTAATCTCAAAACCATCGTCAACCTTACTTAAAATGTTTAACTGTGGCGGTGTAGGTGAAATTTTATAAGCAGGTTCCTTACCGATAAACGTCTCAGTAAGAATCTTAAAGCCTATGGTGTTTTTGATTTTATTGTTCTTGCTTACAAGTGGTTGACTGTAAACTTCTGTTGGGGTTATCTTTAACCACATTTTATACTCATCAGAAAGTTTAAAGGGTTTTTGTACCATTTTCCATGGTGTGGAAACCAGGCTCTTAATATCCAGGTTTGATTTAATGGCATCATCAACCTCATTACTGATTCTACTTTGGTTTGCTTTTAAAATAGCATCGGCTATAAAGGTGATGGGTAAATTATATCCTGCAATATTAACGGTTGGCTGACTTATCCAGTCATACCCGTCAGAGACAGTTTTTGTTGTCAGGCTCCAATCTTTGTTGAGCGTTACTTTCGTTTTAAATTTTAAAGCGATCTCAAGATTGATATCTCTATAATCTGAAATAGATATTCCCAGTTTCTCAAATTTAAAACCTGCTTTTGCCCAAATCTTAAGTGGTATCCGGTATGAAAGCTGATCTCCCTCCATGTCTATTTTGAAATTATCCCGCTTCCATACCTTCATCATCAGGTTATCATTGTTATTATTTGTCAGACTATTGTCTTCATAAATAAGACCATTGATCTCTTTGTTCAACAATGTTTCAACCGACTTAACATCAATCTCTACAGGCACCGAAATAGCCGATGGTTTGGGTTTATACTCTATGTTCATATAGTTTTCTGAAGGAGCCTGGGTAGAGATTCCCGGAGTCTTACAACCTTGCATAACAACAAATCCAATTGCAATAACATATAAATTAGTTTTACTAATAAAATGACTCATGACGAAATATTTTTAATTATTGTGTTTTGAAAACCAATGTGTTCTTTTTATGTTTCTTATAAAGATTCACGAATTTAAACAATTCTTAACTGTTCTTTTTATAAATTTATGCAAAGTTAAAGTGGATTGGACAAAGATTATTCCTATAAATATATTTTTTTAACGTTTTATGTGATTACCTGATGACCAGCTTTGTGTAATATTGTTTCATTCAAAAAAGCGAGATATGCGTAAATTTTTTAAACTTTTAATTCCAGTCATCATAGGAGTTCTTGCCATCTTAGGTATCCTTAAGGTGGATGATTTGATTAAGGATATGATATCAGCAAACTTCAATTTCAATACTTCCGATATGGGGAATATCGTTTTTTATTATGTCCTGATACCCGTTGCATTATTACTGGCTCTACTCATCCACTGGATTTTCATCCTTCCTGTAATCAGAAAGTTAGACGTGAAACCTACCTTCTGGCGACTAAGATTAATGCATTATATCATCCTGATTTCCTTTATGGCATCTGCAATAGTAGGTTATATCTTTTGGCGTAAAACAGAATCCGTTAATGATGTTGTAGTGGCTGTGATTACCTCCTTCCTGCTGTTCTTCGTTTATTTTATCATAACGGTGTTGCTGTCAAAAGGGATAGATCACTTTGATGACACGTTTAATAAGAAGCATCTACCTGAAAAGAAAAATCCAGATGATCATTTAAGCACCTAAAATTTAATCACCTTCTCTACTTTCTTTTTCAACAGATAACTATTGATGATCTTTTGAACATCCCGGTTGTCTTCATGTCCTTTAATACAGTCTCTGAATTCATCCATGCTTCCGCCGAAATAGGTGAGGTCGATAAAGCCAAATCCCAGGTATCTACCATCTTCTATCAGTACGACCGATTTTTCATTTATCGTTCTACCCTTATCCATAATGATCATATTCTGATGAATATAATCAAATTGCTTTATGGCAACTTGTGTTCTTCGGTTATATGAATCCGGCTCTTCTTTCCCGATACAAGCCCCAAGGCAAATACCCAGGCTGTGCTGGAAACAGGCACCCGATGTTTCATACAGGCCATTGATCTTCTTACAAAGGAAATACTTATCAGTTAGTGCCTCAAGCTCCTGTTGTGCTGTTGCCTTGTTATAATAGGTAGCATGAGGGATAGCGTCTGAAGGGTTTTTGATCACTCTTAACCGCTGATACCCATTTTCATCCATCGTGACACATATTCCATACGTCGAAATAGTTCGTTTTTGTGAACTATTGAACAATGGCCTGGATTGTTTGATCTCGTCGGTCTCTTTCAGCTGAGCAATAAGATCAGAGCCTGTTATCTCAAAGTCAATATTGTGAATTTGACTCTTCATCTCCTGTGCCTTCTTCCCTGAACGGTTATAAAAATGGGAGATGACACGTTCCCTGATATTGATACTTTTGCCAATATAAATCAAGCTATTATTTTCATTATAGAAATAGTATACTCCAGTCGATTCGGGCAATCGCTCCAGAAGGTGCTGAGGCATATCATTTGGTAACCGATGTGCAACCTGCTGCGCAAGAGATGGATCGGCAAGTAATAATAACTCAAACAGCCTAACAGTAGCCAAGGCATCTCCCGAAGCACGATGACGATCTTTAATGTTGATTCCTATTTCATGACAAAGATTACCCAGACTATAGGATCGTTTTCCCGGGATCAACTTTCGGCTTAACTTAACCGTACATAGTGTTTTTCTTTCAAAATCATACCCTATTCGACGAAACTCTTCTCGTACAAAATTATAATCAAATGATACATTGTGCGCCACAAAAAAACATCCGGCAGTGATCTGATCTATTTTTGTAGCCAGTTGTTCAAAAGTAGGAGCCTGTTCAACCATCTGATCATTGATCCCGGTAAGCTTAGTGATATAGTAGGGTATCGGTTTTTCAGGATTAATCAATGAATTAAACTGGTCAACAACTTTCTCTCCGTTATATATAAATATAGCTATTTCAGTTATTCGTTCATAAACAGCGCTTCCGCCAGTGGTTTCAATATCAATAATTGCGTACATGAACCATATTAAATAAAAATGTGAAATTACTGAATTCTGCACGTCCCTCAAAAAAATAATTAGGTTTTAACAATATATCACGCCGATATTTTGAGAAAAAATTGTATCTTTAAAAATAATTTTAGCTTGAATTATCTTATTAGTACATGGTATATGCTGATATTTTAAATTTTCATGACATGAGAAATATTATTATTATTTGTTTTATTCTTGTGCTGACTGCTTGTACAGGTAACCAGAAAAACAAAAATGGCTCTTCTGGTAATCAGGTTCAATCGCCTGAAAATAATTCGATAACAGTATATGAGGGAACGCTTCCGTGTGCAGATTGTAAAGGAATTCAAACTACCCTGACCCTTTTTCAAAACAAATTAAAAAATCAGTGTTCCTATAAATTGCATGAAGTTTACCTGGGCCAGAATAGTGATAAGACATTCGATACCTATGGAAAATGGGTGGCACTGAAAGGAACCCAGGAAGATCCTACAGCAATTGTATATCAATTAAGTGTTCAAAATGAAGATCCCGAAGACTCAGACGTTATCAACTATCTCGTTGTCGATAAGAATACAATAAAAATGATTGACTCAGATATGAATGTGTATGAGTCAAAAGAAAACTATACTCTCACCAGAAAAACAGATTAACAATAACAGATCAGCATTAATCTCTATTGTGCATCCTGACCCGTGAGGTAAGAATATCAATAGCTATTTGATTTTCGCCTCCTTGCGGAACAATAAGATCGGCATATCGTTTTGTTGGTTCTATAAACTGCATATGCATAGGTTTAACAAATTGTTCATAATGATCCAATACCTGATCATAGGTACGACCCCTTTCAACAATATCTCTGCGAATGATACGGATTAGCCTGTCATCCGAATCAGCATCCACAAATATTTTAATATCGAGCCGATCTCTTAGTCTGGGGCTATTTAAAATCAAGATCCCTTCAACAATGATAACACCTTTGGGTTGAATGGTAATCGTCTCTTTTGACCTGGCACATGTGAGATAAGAATATATAGGCATCTCAATGGGGTGACCCTCTTTGAGTTGATCAAGGTGTTTGATAAGCAGATTAAATTCTATGGCTGAAGGATGATCAAAATTAATACTAATCTTCGCTTCAGGAGTTAAATGGCCATTGTCTTTGTAATAGGCATCCTGTGAAATAACTGCAACCGATCCCGTAGGGAGACTTGAAACGATTTTATTAACTACGGTGGATTTACCACTTCCTGAGCCTCCAGCTATTCCAATAATTAGCATATTATAATAATGTATTTAATAAAACCGGGTTATAAATTCCCAAGCCAAAGATATGAATTGGCTGTAGATTTATCACCCGGTTTCTGAAACTATTTAGTATAAAAAGGTTAATATTACTCCGGCTGCTAACGCAGAACCAATAATACCAGCTACATTTGGCCCCATTGCATGCATCAACAAAAAGTTTGTTTTATCATATTTCAAACCAATCACATGGGATACTCTGGCACTATCTGGCAAAGTTGCCAAACCTGCATTTCCAATCAATGGATTTATTCTGCTTTCTGCCTTCAAGAAAATATTGATGAATTTTACGAACAGGACCCCACCGACTGTTGCTATCATAAATGAAAATGCCCCCAGAACAAAAATACTCAATGCCTTACTCGTCAGAATAACTGATGCCTCTGCCGAAGCACCTATCGTTAATCCAATCAAAATTGTAACTACATCGATCATAGGTCCTTTTACAGTTTCAGCCAATCGCTTAGTCACACCACTCTCCTTGAATAAGTTGCCAAAGAATAACATCCCTAGTAAAGGCAATGCTGCCGGTACAATGAAACAGGTTAACAAAATACCTATCAGTGGGAAAACCACTTTTTCCATCTTCGACACAACCCGCATTGGCTTCATCCTGATCAATCGTTCCTTTTTTGTTGTCAGTAACTTCATTACAGGTGGTTGAATAAATGGTATCAAAGCCACATAAGTAAATGCAGAAATGGCTATTATTCCTATCAGTTCAGGTGCCAGTTTCGCTGAAAGAAAGATAGCAGTAATTCCATCTCCTCCACCTATAATACTGATTGCTCCTGCATGTGACCGTGTAAAACCAAGTGCCATGGCTATAGCAAAAGCGCTAAATATACCCAATTGAGTCCCGATTCCAATCAAAATAAGTTTCGGATTAGCTATTAGTGATGAGAAATCGGTCATTGCCCCTATCCCTAAAAAGATCAGAGATGGGTAAATACCTTTGATGACTCCTAAATAGAGATAATTCAACACACTGCCGTCTTCACCAATGCCAAGTAAAAACCCTGTTGAAAAAGGAATATTTCCAATTATGATCCCAAACCCGATCGGTATAAGCAACAAAGGATTCATCTCTTTTGTTATAGCAAAAAAAATGAAAGCCAATCCAATCAATATCATGATGATATGACCTGGTGTCAAATTTGAAAAAGCAGTATTTGCCAGAAACTGATGAAGGTTATCGCCAATATTCTGAAATGAATTTCCTGCCATTTTTTATTCTCCTATCAAAATAAGAACATCGCCTTCCATCACCGATTCGCCCTTCTTCTTTTTGATAGATACCACCCTACCCTCTTTGTCAGAGTCGATGTTGTTTTCCATCTTCATGGCTTCCAGCGTCAACAATCGTTGACCAATCTTTACATAGTCACCTTCTTTGATATGCAATTCAAGAATTACACCCGGCAGTGGAGACTTAATAGTCCCGCTTCCCTTGGGCCCTTCAGGGCTACTGGTCTTTGCCCCAGATGGATGACTATCTGTTGTAGGCACTGAATCAGAACGAACCAGTTTTGGCGTTTTAGTGCCGGTTTCAATAGACTTGTCAAGCTCAACTGTGTACAAAGTCCCGTTGATTTCAATTTCAGCAACATTATCTTCAATGTTGTTGATTTGGGCTTCGTAATTATTTCCGTTTATGGTAAATTTATATTTCTTCATGTGCAAATAATTTGATTTTTATGGGTCAAATATAACCTGCATGCCCGGTTTATCGCTGCTTTTGTTAGAAAAACAGCACCGGTTCAAGTCAAAAATTATCTTGGATTTCTCCTGAGTCCATAGATTTTCGAGCTCCAGGGAGAGTAAGTGCGGGATACTTTTTTAATCGTCAAAACGGTATTCTCGATATCATGTAACTCATTCTGATACAAGTATAACGCCATAACTATAGCAGCATTAACCTCGCCCGGGATTGCTTCCGAGGAAATCTCTGCCGCTTTTTCAATACCCTTTCGCTTAATGATTCTGTTACGAATGTCGAGGGAATGAAGTCCCGATAAAAGTTTATACACAAAGTATAACGCGACCAGTACCACAAACACAATAATCATTGCAGCAAAGGCCATACCAATGTTGGGAGACTCATTTCCACCATTACCCACCAGAGAAATTGCCAGGAGTGGAATAAAATTTAGTAGTAGTTTCATACTTCTGGTTCCATTAGAGTGGCATATTAGAATGTTTCTTTGGAGGATTGACATCCTTTTTGGTCGACAATGCCTGCAACCCACGTATAATCCTGAATCTTGTATTACGAGGCTCAATCACATCGTCAATAAATCCGTATTTTGCAGCGTTATAAGGATTTGCAAACTTAAGTTTATATTCATCTTCTTGCTGACGGATGTATTCTGCCTTTTCTTTTTCATCTGTGATCTCTGCAATCTTACGATTATACAACACTTCAATAGCGCCCTTTGGACCCATAACTGCAATCTCGGCAGTAGGCCATGCATAGTTGAGATCACCCCGTAAGTGTTTGGAGCTCATTACATCGTAAGCGCCACCATAGGCCTTGCGCAAAATAATCGTGATCTTTGGTACCGTTGCCTCGCCATAGGCGAAGAGTAGCTTAGCGCCATGAATAATGATCCCCCCATATTCCTGAGCCGTACCCGGCAAAAAGCCAGGAACATCAACCAATGTAAGAATAGGGATATTGAATGCATCACAAAACCGAACAAAACGTGCTGCCTTACGTGAAGCATTGATATCTAACACCCCTGCAAGATAATTTGGCTGGTTGGCTACTATTCCCACCGAAATCCCATTGAACCGGGCAAATCCAGTGATAATGTTCGGAGCATAATGCCGTTGTATCTCAAGAAATTCATTGTAATCGGCAAGAGCATGTATAATATCCTTAACATTGTAAGGCTTATTGGGATTCTCCGGAATAAAATAATTCAAGGTTTCATCCAATCGGTCGATCGGATCATCACAAGGTGCTATGGGTGGTTCTTCCAGGTTATTCTGTGGCAAATAGCTCAACACTTTACGGATCAATAAAATACCTTCCCGTTCATCATCTGCTATTAAATGGGCCACCCCTGATTTAGCCCCATGGACCATGGCGCCTCCAAGCTCTTCATCTGTCACTACCTCGCCGGTCACAGTTTTAACAACTTTGGGGCCGGTCACAAACATATAGCTTGTTTTTTTGCTCATCACGATGAAGTCTGTCAGCGCAGGGGAATAGACCGCTCCTCCGGCACAAGGACCGAAGACCGCTGAAATCTGAGGGATGACACCCGAAGCAAGGATATTGCGTTCGAATATTTCAGCATAGCCGGCAAGGCTCTGCACCCCCTCCTGTATGCGGGCACCCCCCGAGTCGTTGATGCCGATTACCGGGGCGCCTACTTTCATGGCCTGATCCATTACCTTGCAAATCTTGTTGGCAAAGGTTTCAGAGAGGGAACCACCAAATACGGTGAAGTCCTGAGAAAACACATACACCACACGTCCGTCGATAGTACCGTGTCCGGTTATTACCCCATCCGACAGATATAACTGTTCTTCCAGCCCAAAGGCAGTGCAGCGATGAGAGACAAACATGTCGAATTCTTCAAAACTACCCTCGTCCAGCAATAAATCTATCCGTTCCCGTGCGGTGAGTTTACCTTTAGCGTGCTGTGCATCGATACGTTTCTGGCCACCACCTAATTTTGCCAGTTCACGTTTATCAAGCAATTCTTTGATTTTGTCATCGAATCCCATGGGTCTATTTGTTTTTATTTTCACATAATTCGGTTAACACTCCATGTGTTGATTTTGGATGAAGGAAGGCGATATCCAGCCCCTCTGCTCCTTTGCGGGGTTTCTTATCGATCAGGGCTACTCCTTTTTCTTCCATCTCGACCAGTGATTCCTCCAGGTTTGTTGTTGCAAAGGCAACATGGTGGACTCCCTCGCCTTTTTTCTCCAGAAATTTCCCTACAGGACCCTCCGGATCGGTGGATTCGAGCAACTCAATTTTTGTTTGTCCTACCATGAAAAAAGCAGTCTTTACACGCTGTTCCTTAACTTCTTCAACGGCATAACATTTCAATCCTAAAATTCCCTCGTAGTAAGCGATACTTTCTTCGAGACTCTTGACAGCAATTCCAATGTGCTCAATATGTGTGATTTTCATAAAATTAGATATTTAGTATCACAAAAGTACTTTGAAAAAACTGATTAATAATAGCTTTTGTTAGTTTTGATTTTATTTTTTTTTTCATACTCATTTAATGATCTCGTTTAATCTGGCTTTTACTTGTTTATATCGAATTCATAAAAGTTGTTTATATTTGAGAACCCTTAATTCCAACAAATAACAGGTCATGATTAAAAAAATAAGCTCATACTTTTTAGCTATAGCCATCGCGCTTTTTTCTTTCCAAAAGGTAACCGGTCAGGATCCGTCGCCCGACCTTAAAAAACAGGTTCAGACACTGCAACAGACCCTCGACGACATGCAGCATCGCTTCGACATCCTGCAGAAGCAAAGTGATGATGTCTTGTGGTATGACAGAGTTGGCGATGTGGGCTACATCGATAAGGTAATCATTTGTGGACCTCCTCCTGCCAAAGTGGAGAATCCTACCGCAATGGGTGCCTATAATCCTTTGAAGTTTCAGGTCTATATTTTCATCCCAAAAAACCTGGACGCTAATAAAAAATATCCACTGATCGTTTTACCTCACGGAGGTGTTCATGGTGATTTCGGGACCTACCATACTCACATCATCCGTGAGCTGCTGGCACAACAATATATCGTTGCAGCTCCCGAATACAGAGGCAGTACCGGTTATGGAAAGAGCTTCTGGGAGAAGATAGATTATGGTGGATTGGAGATTGAAGATGTCAATGCAACTCGTGATTATATGGTCAACAACTACGACATGATCGATTCAGGCCGGGTAGGTATTGTCGGATGGAGCCATGGCGGCCTGATAGCATTGATGGATGTCTTTGCCCATCCCGATGGATATAAAGTATGTTTTGCCGGCGTCCCCGTCAGTGACCTGATTGCCCGTATGGGTTATTATGATGAGGAATACCGCAATCTCTTCTCTGCCAAATACCATATTGGGAAGACCGTCCAGCAGGATGTTGAAGAATACAAACGGCGCAGCCCCGCCTGGAATGCCGCCAAACTGAAGACACCCTTGTTGATTCATACCAATACCATTGACGACGATGTGAACGTGCTGGAAGTGGAACACCTCATACAGGCGCTGAAAGCTGAAAACAAAAAATTTGAATATGAAATATTTAAAGGCGTCGAAGGTGGCCATTCCTTTGACCGCATCGACACGCCGGAAGGCAAAGAGATCAGGCTGAAAATCTATCGTTTCCTGGCAGGATACCTTAATCCTCCGGTCAAGTTTAGTAAAGTCAGCGACATGAATAAAGCAGCTTATTTCCATTAGAATATATATTGGTTAAAATTCAAAATCCGTACAAACATATCATTTGTACGGATTTTGAATTTTAACCGTGGAGCGTAAGGGAATCGAACCCTTGACCTTTAGACTGCCAGTCTAACGCTCTAGCCAACTGAGCTAACACCCCGGTTTCTTTTGAAGAAGCAAAAATAGACATTTTCTATTGAATAATCCTACTTTTGTATTACATATTTCAACAATTTACACCTCTTGCAAAGTCAATAAAGAATGCTAAATGAAAAATAATTTAAGATGAAAAGACTCTTTATTGCCATTAAAATTGAACCCGATCAATCATTTACAAAAATATATCGGGAGCTTTGTTCAAAGTTAGGCTATGAAAACCTGCGTTTTGTAGAACCCGATAAGTTGCATCTGACGCTGCGTTTTCTGGGAGATACCGATGAAAATAAGATTCCGGATATCGACCTCATGATGAAAAAGAGTGCTGATGCTTCAAAGATTTTTACTTTAAACATCAATAATACCGGGGTATTTGGCAGTTCTTATAATCCCCGGGTGTTGTGGTTTGGCATCGAGAACAATGATCTGCTCACGCAACTGCAGGCAAGAATAGAATTGGATCTCACCAAAGTGGGGTTCTTTCAGGATCGTCAAAACTTTGTGCCTCATCTTACCCTTTCCAGAATAAAACAACTGAAGGATCTCAAATTATTTCAAAAAACAATCGGTGAATTCCATGAAAGAAAGATCATGAAACAGGAGGTTAGATCGTTCAGTTTAATAGAAAGTATCCTGATGAAAGAAGGCCCTATCTATCATACCCTGAGTACATACACCCTGCAAAAGTAATTTCCCGTATGAACCGATCAGGTTATAAAGAAACCATGCCTGTCCATACGGGAAATCATTGTGATAATTGATGCACTCCACCTATTCCTGTTTCGTTTCTTTTGAATCAGGGGGTAGATTTTCTTTAAGTTGCTTGCGCTCTAAAAAATAAGAGACCAGCAGGCTGGCACCTCCGAAGATAAATACCAGTGAGAAGTAGGCCGCATCGCGGTCCATCCAGTTAAATTTTACAATGATGTTGGCCAGCAAAATACCTAACCCAACAGCAACCAAAAGCATTCCTAGTTTTGCAGCCGAGAGTGTTGGTTTTGCATTTTTTTCGAATGTAGCCGGATCTAATCCTGCCTGAATCAACATCAGGTGTTCTTTTTTATTCAGCGACAAACGAACAATTCCATATATCATCGCGAATACTCCCAGAGAAATTACAACTCCTTCCATAATACAGGTTATTTAATATTAGTGTTTGTGGTTTTGACGTCATGAATTGATTAAGGTTACATAAAAGCTGCTATAATCCATAAAGAAATGTTAATTTTTTGAAAACAAAACGATTATGGCAAAAAGATGATTAAATTTGTATGAACGTGTAACCAAACTGCCTGTTCGTCGTCAAAGGTTTGTATGAAATTCGAGACTGACATTTTTTACATACAGCAGATCATCGCCGGCAATGCCCGAGCCTATGCTTTCCTCGTAGAGAAGCATAAGGAAATGGTTTTCTCCATCGCTCTGAAGATACTTCACAACAGAGAGGATGCAGAGGAGGTGGCACAGGACGCGTTCGTAAAAGCTTATCAGTCTTTATCGGGTTTTAAAAATGAGGCAAAATTCTCTACCTGGCTTTACAGGATTGTTTATAATTCAGCAATCTCCAAAGTCAGAAAAAAGAAACTGGAGCTCTCGCCACTGGATGATTCTACTATTAATAATTATTCAGATGACAACATGGATTCCAATTTTTTTCTTGTCGAAGAACCTGATCAGTTCGAATTATTGCAAAAAGCACTACAAAGTCTACCTGAGGATGAAAATGTAATTGTATCTTTGTTCTATCAAAATGATCATTCAATTGAGGATATCAGTGCAATAACAGGACTAACGGTAGCCAATGTAAAAGTAAAGCTGCATCGCATACGTAAAAAGCTTTATACGGAAATGCAAAAATTGATGACAAACCTGGAAGATTCAGAATATAGCCGGGTACATTTTAAGGAGGTTACGGGATGAAAAATATATCATATCAAAATGATGAGCTGCTAAGAAAGTTATTCAAAAGAATAACACCGGAATCACCCTCTGCTGGTTTCGCCGAAAGGGTCATGGATTTGATTATTCAACCTGAAGTGGATATGTCTGCACACCAACAGACGGTCAATAAACTACTCTGGACGTTAATTGCTGCTGTTGCTTTAATTATTCCTGTCTTATTCTTCCTGCTTGATTGGTCATTATTGGATTTATTCCCTAAATCTATCAGTGCGGAAACCTTCAATCGTTTTATTGTTTTGTTGAGCAATTTACCTGATTATTTCAGCTCGGTGTTGAATGGGTTAAAACAATTTTCATTGTTGTTTATAATATTAGCAGCAGGGGTTGCCCTAATATTTATTGATAGTTTGTTGAATAAGTCATTAATCCGCAATATATTCCCATTCAATCTGGCTGGACACGAAGCAAAATAATCTTCTGATAATAGGCTGTAAAAATTAACGTTTTGGGGTTTCACGATCTTCCCATAACTGTTTAAAACTTTTTTCTTTAATGACGGGTAACGCTTTCGAAGGACCCCATATTTTAGTGAAAAAAGTTTTGATGAACCAGTTTTTCCGCTTGGATGAAAAATAATCTAACCAGTTTCGTTTGTTCATCATAATTTTCCATCCAAACATAAGTCCCCTTTCCTTTAAACCGGTATGATGATTTTGTACGGCATCGTTTCTATTGAAAATCAATAATTCATGCAGGTTAATTTTAACGGGACAAACTTCAGAACAGCTGCCACATAATGAAGAAGCGAAACTCAGCTCTTTGAATTCCTCCATCCCTTTTAGATAGGGTGTTATGACCGATCCTATAGGGCCACTGTAGACAGAATGATAGGCCTGGCCACCTATGGTTTTATAAACCGGGCATGTATTAAGGCAGGCACCACAATGGATACAGGATAACGCCCGGCGTTGTTCAACTTTTTCAAGCAACTTGCTGCGTCCGTTATCCAGCAAGATGACATACATATCATCAGGACCATCAATTTCGCCCTCTTGCTTCGACCCCAGGACCACAGAATTATAAGCAGATACCTGCTGCCCGGTTCCATGGGTGGCTAACAAAGGCCAAAACAGAGAAAGATCTTTTAAAGAAGGTATTACTTTCTCTATGCCGGCAATCACGATATGTGTTTTGGAAAAAGAAACAGACATCAGGGCATTTCCTTCATTTTCTGTCAGTGCCACTCCTCCGACATTCGCTACAAGAAAGTTAGCGCCTGTGATCCCAATATCTGCTTTTAAATATTTATCTCTTAAATGATTACGAAAAAAGAGTGCGATATCCTGTGAGTTCGATTTGTAAGTGAGTCCATACTTTTGATTAAAGAATTTATCAATATCTTCTTTTGATTTATCTATGACGGAATTCACAAAATGAAACGTTTTTTCATCACTTTCCTGATGAATAAACTCTCCCAGGTTAGTTTCC